>ERZ1643251.1636-NODE-1636-length-25030-cov-53.500741_pt1 | contig 25030 bp, 19 predicted proteins | sample MGYA00579261_ERZ1643251 | MGnify/ENA primary metagenome ERZ1643251 (study PRJEB29033, sample SAMEA4952267) | chicken gut metagenome | biome: Broiler Chicken; feature: Gastrointestinal Tract; material: Caecum | place: Ireland | collected 2018 | study: Broiler... | reverse complement strand
GCATTTGTTTTGACGACGGCTTGACACTGCCTGAGGGCTGCAATCTCTATTCTTACTGTCTGAATAATCCTATATCTTATGTCGACCCGACAGGACATTTTCTATCTTTATTGATAGGTCTAGGAATATTTGTGGGTATAGGTGCAGCTGTCGGGGGTGTTACTTATGCGGCAAGCGAACTTTTGTCATATATTATAACAGGTGAATGGGATTGGTCTTGGGGTATGTTTACCGGTTCTTTGATTGGCGGTGCAATCGGTGGAGCATTATCTTTCTTATTCCCGGCAGCTCCGGCATATTTAATAGGAGGGATTACAGGTTTTTCAACGACTATGACAGGTATGGGATTGCAAAACGTATGGGAAGGCAAAAACTACTCGTTTGGTCAAATTTTAGCAACTTCATTTTTAGCAGGAGCAGTGTCTGCATTTACGGCGGGTATAACAGACAGTATAAAAATTCCGGGATTAAATAAAGGAAGAGGAAGCTTTCAACAAGTAACACGGCAAATAAGAACAAAGTTTTGGAATGGAACAATTAAACGTGTTACTGGAACGACGTTAGCTAAAATGAGTGGACTAATGTTGTTTCAATCTTGCTTAGATGTTTTTGTTAATTCCGATTCAATAAAAAATACATTTTGAGCAGTTACATTAAATCTATTTAAGGAATAAAAAATGAAGAAATATCCTTTGTCTTTTATATTTGCGTTTGAAATGATTACTCTTTTTGGAGGAATTGTTTTGTGGAGGTTTTTGGATTATTTTGATATTATCAATGACAAATTGAGTCCTATATTGGGAGGTATTTTGGGGGTATTTGGATTTTTAGGTCTGTTTTTTATATTTAAATTTTGGAATGAATTTTATCAAATCGAAAAAAAAACACGCATTAAGAAATTCCAAAAAAAATTGTCGAAAAATAAAAACATATTGCTTGTTGCTCAAAGAAATATATTGGCAAATGTGAGTTTTATTTTCGGTGCAATTTCTATTTATGTCTTTTGGTTATTGCTTTTTCCTGCGCCGGGCCTTTTAGGCGCAGGATATTGGATTGCAAGAGGTATTAGTATTATATGGTTTTCATATGGATTGATATTTTCTTGTTTTATTTTAAAAAAGAAAATTGTTTATTCAAAAGGCAATTTAAACATTAGACATGATGACGGATTGGAGTTTATTCCTATATTGGAAGTAAAACGGATTAAATTTATACAAATAGAAAATGGAAAAGCAGGTTTAAGACCTCTTGAAGCTCAATTATTATTGTTTAACGGTGAAATTTTAAAATGTTCAAATATAGATAAAATTGTATTTTTTGAAGAAAAATTTGAAATTATTAAACAATATGATAAATTAAAATATGAAGTTAAAGGAAAGGATGAATATGAGTAAATAGAAGCAGTTTACTGCTTCTATTTACTCTAGAACAAAATTGCATAATTGACAAAAAATTAAAATTAAAGTATTATGCTTATACCTACGACAACGGAGGAAACATAACCAGGAAAGAGGAGTACAACCCCGCAACGGGAGCACTGAGGTCAAGTTGGAACTACGGATACGGCGATACGTATTGGAAAGACCAACTTACAAGCTGGGGCAGCTACGGAACAAACTCTTTTGACTATGACAGCTCGGGCAACCCGACAAAGTACAAGGGCAGCACGTTGACCTGGGAGGGAAAAAGACCGGTCAAGTATGCCGAATCGGACACGAAATATACGGATTTGAGTTACGACGGCAACGGACTGCTCACCGGTATAATGCAAGTTCAGAATTATGTAATCTGGGGCGGAGCCATAGCTGCCAACGTATACAGCAGAGAGATGACGCGGGACGGAGACAGAATCCTGTCTGAAAAAGTGACGAATATAGACGGGACGCTTTTGACAAACGAAGTAAAGAACATAAAATACTGTTATGACGCAGACGGGATCTGCGGAATGTTTGTAGACGGGAACCAATATTTCTTCCGCAGAAACATTTTCGGAGACGTGACGGAAATCTACGACAAAAACGGAGTGAAGAAAGCGGAGTATGCCTACGACGCTTGGGGGACATGCCACCTCATGCTTGACACGGACGGAGTAGGCTCTCTCAACCCTTTCAGGTACAGAGGCTATTACATGGTTTCGTGTATAGGGCTGTACTACCTTACAACCCGTTTCTACGACTACACCACAGGTCGTTTCCTCAACGCCGACGTTCCGTCGGTCGGGATGGAATCCGGATTTAACATTCCTGAGGGATGTAATTTATATTCTTACTGTCTGAATAATCCTATATCTTATGTCGACCCGACAGGACACTTTGCATTGATAATAGGTATATTATTAATGACAACGATGATTGGAGGGACGATAGGAGGTATTGTATCTCATTCTAACGGAAAAAGCGGTTGGGATTTAGTTGGAGATATAATTTTAGGCGCCATGATTGGGCTTGCTGCGGGTGGATTGATGATTGCTACAATAGGTGCAATAGCATATGGCATATTCGGAGCTACTACCACTGTTTTAGGAGGTGTGGCAGCTTCAAAAGCTTTTGCTTTGGGTGCAGCTGTATATAATTCAGTTGCATTCGGAATAGCTCCGTTGTATGGAATTGCAATGCAGGGTATAGAATTTGAGCAAGGAAAAAATCCGGTTCAATCTCCACAGTTGGTGCCTCCGCATCCTTATGGAAAGGTAGATGTTTACAATGATTTTATTAATAATTTAAAGTTAATAAAATAACATTGAAAATAGGAGAATTATGATAGTATTTAAAGGCGAAGTTTCAAGTAAATGTAAAGAGTTTCTTCTTAAAGAGGAAACTAAAAATAGTTTTATCAGTACATTAATTGCTTGCGGTATATTTATAATACCTATTATTTGTGCTGCTGTTTTTTATAATAAAATATTTATTATAGCTTTGCCTGTTTTTATCATAATTCCTATTTTATCTACGATAAAACCTAAAAAAACATCTTGGGGTATTATAATTCCTTACGCTGTAACAATATATTTAAGAGAAAATCAAATCGTAAGCAGTGGGGAGAAGGTAACAGAAGTCAAAAATTTAAACCAAGTTAAAAATGTTGTCGATTTTGGAGAGTGGTATAAAATATTTTTTATTTTTCCCTATAAATCTCAAAGATTTGTTTGTCAAAAAGATTTATTGGTGCAAGGTACAATAGAAGAATTTGAGGCTGTTTTTGAGGGGAAAATTGTAAGAAAAAAGTAATAACAGTCCGCGCGACGTTGTCGCGCGGACTGTTGAAAAATTTTAACGGAAAAATGTTGGGCAGTACAAAGTTATGGTCGCCAAACGCAGCAACAAATAAAAATGTCGGAGGCACTATTATAAAATTCGGCAAATATAGATTTGACGTCGAAGCAGGTCGCGGACTTCATGTGGCATGGATAATGTTTGGACGCAAAGTAAATCATATACCACTTGGTATTATTCTTGATTTTTATTTATTGACATTGGCATTAGCGATGTTGTTTCGTTTGGTGTTGCTAAGGCTCGTCTCTGTGAAATAGGAGTAATCCGCCGACAGTTCTGAAGTCGCTCTTGTAAAGGTGACGACAATATACGAATTTAATCTCCAAAACTCGACCTTGACAAATCTCTTTCATGAGGTTATAATAAATACACGATTGTTGCGCAACTTTGGTATTTTGGGATATAACAAAAATAAACGGTGCAGTGCCCTCGTGGTGGGTATGGTTGTATCGGATTTGTAAATTATAAGCGTAGTAAGTGTGTGTTTAATGTCGGGAGTGCAATGGCTTGGAACAGCACTGCTTGTCGGTGGAAGAATAGGCTGATAAAAAATAGTATTAGTTTTTTGCTACCGAAAAGTCTTGAGCTGTGAAAGCCATTGTAAATACAGGGTTTTCCGTTTATTAGGACATTTATAAAATCAATGATTTTTGCCACTTTGGTGCCCAAATGGTGTCCAGATTTTCTATGACGATATAAAATAATACGGACAGATATAAGAAAAACCATACTATACGAGAGCGAAAGCACTCGTTGCTTTTGCTCTCTTGTCTGCCATATAAGCAGGGGTGGACATACTTGTCAGCGGCGGGTGAAGCCCGTTCATCTCGACCGTTGACGAGTGTGAATGACTCTGCTATTTCGTACAAATGAGGAATGTAATAGAAAAATTTATATATGGGTGCTATAATATTTCTATATAAAGTGACAACTTGGAAGTTAACAAAGGAGTGTGATTGTATGAAAAAGTTAAATCATATTTTAAATATTATTATGGGTGCTTTTTTTGGTGTGCTTATTGGACATGGGATTTATGTAGTGTGGGACTTCAAGACCAACCCTGAGTTGTATGCAATACAATCCGCACCTTGGTACACGAGTATTTTAGCGCATGGAGTATTTACTCTTGTTGTGTTGTTGGTCTGCATTGTGATAAAAGCAATCACTAAACGCAAGCAGAAAGCGGCAGAATGATAAATCCCAGTTTGGTGTGGGTTTGGGATATTCCCAACAATCAAAAATCGCTCTTTCTGTCATAGACGAAAACGAGTGATTTTTACGGAAAGGGTACCCCTTTCCTATGCTTGCTACGGAACTTTTTGCAAAGGAGCGAAAAGGAAAAGATAATCTAAACAGATAGTAGCTTGCCCTAAAATGTTACGCAGTTAAAGGGCGTTTTTTAGGGAAAAGGTATAAACAGATTACCCTATCAGTTTTAGCGCCTGTAATGCCTTTCCTATAAGGATTATTAAAACTCTAATGCGTAACATAAAAGTGTAAAACGATGTTGTCCTAAATTGCCTTTGTAGGTACGATAACATCACCCTGTGCTTCTGTGTATCGCCTTATTTGTGGTGCTAAAATGGTGCCCAACTCTACAAAACCAACTTATACGACGATATGAGAAAATACAAGCGAAAATGGAGAAACTGTTGATAATACAGGCTTTTTCCTCGCTTCAATAAACACTTGCAAGAAGTTATAAGACGATTTTCGTCTATATAATCAATAAAAAATTATTTGGTTCGAAAATCGGTGGCGGATTAAGTAACGTTTTAAATAACGTTGACTATTTTATATAAGTATTGTACATAATTTTTTAAACAACAAGAGATTTGCTTAGCATATAATATAATATAATAATTTTTACGGGGGTGAATTTTCATGAGAAAAAGACTAGCGTTTTTGTTGGTATTGTTGATTGTTTTTCTGCTTTCAGGCTGTTCGACTATTCCCTTAGAAAAGCAAAAGCTTGAAGAATATAAATACGTTGCAATTCAAGAGCTCAATATATATTTGGAAACTAAATTGGCAAATAATTTTTACGATGACGCGGGGCATAATAATTTGGTTTCCATAGTTGAAAATGGTATTGCTGAAATACAAAACGCAGAGAAAAAAACGGCAATAGATTTAATCAAGTCCGAGGCGCAAAGAGACATGGATTTTGTTGGAACTATGAAAATTGAAGGTGAGGTCCGTGGGGCGGGGGCTTTTTACAGTATATCAACAGTATATCAAATGAAAGGGTTGTCTAAACATGATTTGATGTCTATTATATTTTTTAAAGACGGAATAGTTTGGTTGGGGGATTCTTATGATTCAACGACTTGGCGCGATAGTCATTTCGCACCGCAACATGGTTGTCCTGATTTAAGTGACGAAATATCAAATGATATAAGAAGGAATTTTTTTGAATTAAATAAAGAAATATTTTATGATTCTAACGGCAATGCATTGGGCAACTATGAAAATTTATCTATAAATTATTATGGATATTACAATGGCTATTTTGCTGTTGAATTAGATTGTTCATTTATCTCGTATGGAACTAGTATAGAATACTTAATTTTAGATGAAATAATAATACAATATACCAGGCCCTATTTATTATTATTTAAATATGAATAAAAAATTAAAGGAGTACTAGATATGAATAAGACGGCTTTTAGAGGTAGGTTTGTTTCAATTTTGATAATACTGTTATTTGCGTTTATTATTGCAGTATTTATCTATAACAAGAATCCTTTGATGGCAGAAGCAAATGTAATAACTACTGATAATTATAAAATTCGCAGTTCGACCTCTATAGAAGATGAATATTCAGAAGATAATGTTATTATTGTTTTACAGGAAACGTATAGTCAATATTCTGGCATATCTTCAGACCTTTTGACTAAATTGGAAAATGTTGGTATTGCCGCGGTAAGCGAGTTAACTGCTCTTCCATATGAATACATCACTGGAAACGGATTAATTGATGAAAATGCTGCTCCAAGTCTTGCGCAATACTATAATGAAAATCCATTTCATCAAATATTAAAAGCAACTCTTAAGGAAAGCGGAAAAGAAAAAGTTTTGAATATTATTTCTGTTATCGATAATTTTCCGGAAGTTCTTCATGTTGGACCGGATATGATAGTGAGTAGTGATGCTCTTAGTAATGATGCGTATTTAGCACTTCAATGGTCAGTTACAGGAACAAATAATATTGATTTAATTAATGCTTGGAATTTAACGACTGGAAATAGTGATATCAGAGTTGGCGTTATTGATAGTGGGATTGCTAATCATAGCGACCTGAATGTTAATGTTGTTGAAGGATATGATTTTTATAATAATAACAGTATTTTAGTATTTACGCGCCAGGTGGAAACATATTAAGTACCTATCCTTCCGAATTGTGTGCTTTAGGAAATTGTAACAGTAATCATTATTCTAACGGTTATCATTACATGTCAGGCACGTCGATGGCTGCTCCCCATGTGACGGGTGTTGCTGCGCTATTGTTATCACTTGACCCTACTTTAACGGGCAGTGAGCTGAAATCAATAATAATCAATAGCGCCGACAATATAAAAATAGACAAAGGCGTTGTAAAAAAGTTAAATGCGTATGAAGCTGTAAAACAAGTTGGATATACTACAGACATATTCAATACGACTATTTTATCGGACGATGAAATTAAAATTGACGGTTTAAATGTTAATTATGAAGGTGTTTTGAGGATACCGACAATAATTGCCAACAGAAAAGTGACTCAAATTAATTCTGAAGCTTTTTCTCAACAAGAGCGGATTACTGAGATTGTAATTCCGTCTACTGTTGAATCTATTGGAAATGCAGCGTTTTTTAATTGTTCAGGATTGAAAAAAGTCACTTTTGAGGGTTATAGCAATTTAAATTATATTAACGGCTATGCTTTTCAACAATGCTATAATTTGGAAAGTTTAACGATTCCAAGCACTGTAACCAACGTTTCATCCGGGATACTTTCATTTGGGGAGAGATTAACAGTATACACCGATTTAGACAGAGACCCGTCTACTTGGGACAATTATTGGAATTATTCGGATTGGATTAGTATCGAACGTCCTGTAATATGGGGTTGCGAATTATCGGCAGATAAATCATATGTCGTTTCGTTTACTAAAACATCAGCGAGTATTACCAAACCTAATGCCGTAAACGGTATATCTGCCCCTTCCCGTGAAGGATATGTTTTTGGCGGCTGGTATAAAAACGATGATTTTACAGGAACTGCAATTGCGGCCGAAAATATTGCAACAGCAGAGAATAATGTCACCTATTATGCTAAATGGATACCGGATTGCGATGTTGTTTTTGATTTTGACGGCGGAGCAAGTACGAATTATGTAATAAGTATTCCTAATGGCGTTAAGATTGACGAACCTATTGAACAGCCGAATAAGGCAGGATATGTTTTTAAGTATTGGGCTTTGTCTACGAATTTAAATCAAGAGTACAATTGGAACACCGAAATTACAAATAATATTGTGATTGAAGCCGTATGGCAGGAAATCGGAAACAATTATGTTGTAACGTTTGATTTAAACGGAGGGGTCGGGGCGTTTAATACTCAAGTGTTGGTTGCAAACGGTTCGACGGTAAGCAGACCTACTTCCCCGAGCAAGGTTGGATATACGTTTGCAGGGTGGGCGCCGGAAGGACAAGCTTCTTATTATAATTTCAGCACTCCGGTGACGTCAGATATAACGTTAGTGGCTGTTTGGCAGACGACGCAAATATGTACAATTACATTTAATTTAAATGGAGGTTACGGAGATTTCCCTGACATAACGATTAATCGGCTTGAAAAAATAGAAGAACCGTCAGCAAAGCCTGCTAAGGCAGGAAATCATTTCAAATATTGGGCCTTATCGACTGATTTGACTAAAGAGTATAATTGGAATAACCTTGTCAGCGAAAATATAACTCTGATTGCTGTTTGGGAAAATTTTAATCGAGTGGTAAGTTTCAATTCTAATGGGGGAACTGCGGCTCCTGGAACTATTATTCTCAATGTGGGTGATTGTGTAAGTGATTTTGAAAAAATGTTAAACGAAAATCAGCCCGAGAGAACAGGTTATACGTTTGAGTTTTGGGCGACTTCTCCTACTTCAAACGTGGCATATAATTTGGATTTGCCCGTTACAAACAATTTGACGCTGTATGCAATTTGGAGAATCAACACTTATACTGTATCTTTCAATCTTGACGGAGGTTCAGGTTCGTTTCCCAATAAAACAATCAATTACGGTTCAACTGTAAGTAAACCTGCCGCTACTCCGACAAAAGACGGATTCACCTTCAAGTATTGGGCTTTATCGGGACAAACAACGGAATATAATTTCAGCACTCCGGTGACGTCCGATATTACGCTTGTGGCGATTTGGGAACAGGATAGTTGTGTGGCGGAGGGAACCTTAATCACTCTTGCCGACGGAAGTCAAGTGCCTGTCGAAAATCTAACAGGCGGAGAAATGTTGCTTGTTTGGAATCTTTATACAGGCTCGTTTGATATTGCACCCATATTGGTAATAGACAGCGATGCGTTGAAACAGTATGAAGTAATAAAGCTGACTTTTTCGGACGGAACAACAGTTGATGTTATATCCGAACACGGCTTTTTTGACGTTGATTTAAACAAATATGTATATTTGGATAAGTATGCGGAGGAATATATAGGGCATAGGTTTCTTAAACAAAATGAAAACGGAATGGTGCAAGTAACTCTTGTGGATGTTGCCATAACTTTGGAAAATGTCGCAGCATATAGTCCTGTAACATACGGTCATCTCTGTTATTATGTCAATGGAATGCTTTCAATTCCCGGCGGAATAAACGGATTGTTTAATATTTTTGAAGTGGACGCCGAAACGATGAAGTTTGATGCCAAGGCAATGGAAGCAGACGTTGAAATATACGGGCTGTATACATATGAAGAACTTAATTCTATCGTACCCATGCAGGAGATAATGTTTGACGCGGTAAACGGACAGTATCTCAAGGTCGCGATAGGAAAGGGTATTATCACGATTGAGCAAATAAGTGAACTTGTTGAAAGGTACGGTAGGTTGTTCGAGCAAGTCGCTGCCTGACAAAAGTATATAAAAAACATCGCAGTGGTTCTGTGACGATTTGGCAGGTTCAAACAAAAAATTTGTATTTATGTCAATCAAAGAGATTTGCTTTGCAAATCTCTTTTGTTTTGTGCCGGAGAATTTTTTTGAAAATTGACTTGCAATTTATCGGTTCACAGTTTAACAAAAAAGCCAAACAAACCTTTAAGGCAGTTTGGCGGTGGTGTACCCGACAGGAGTCGAACCTGCAACCGATGGCGTCGGAGGCCATTACTCTATCCGATTGAGCTACGGGTACGTATTTTCGGTCGGCTGTTTCCTTGTTTTAACTCGGATTGCGGACACGTTACATTATAGCAAAGCTCGGTCAAATTGTAAAACGATTGAAACCGTTGCGGCGGGCAAAATAATCTTAAAATCGAGAGACGGCGATGCCGCTTTGTCTTTGAGCTCAAATTTTCTTCAATTTTATCCGGGTATGCTTGTCCGACGGTTTGACAAGAAAGAGCTTTTGCATTAAAATAAACCCTATGGCGAAAACGGTTGTCGTCGGAATGAGCGGAGGCGTCGACAGCTCTGTGGCGGCTCTTTTGCTCAAACGGCAGGGCTACAATACAATAGGGCTTTTCATGAAAAACTGGGAGGAAACCGATATGAACGGCTGCTGCACGGCGGAGAGTGATTTCGAGGACGTGCGGCGGGTGTGCGACAGAATCGGCATTCCTTACTTTACCGTCAATTTTTCGCGTCAGTATTACGACAGGGTTTTCGCTTATTTTCTCGACGAATATTCACGCGGACGCACACCCAATCCCGACGTATTGTGCAACAGGGAAATCAAATTCGGTCCCTTTCTCGACAAGGCGAAGGAAATCGGGGCTGATTTTATCGCTACCGGACATTACTGCGGCATTTCCCACGTGGACGGCGTTCACAGGCTGCTCAAAGCTGCCGACTCGGGCAAGGACCAGACCTATTTCCTCAACAATCTTTCGCAGAAACAGCTTGCGGACGTTTTGTTTCCGTTAGGCAGTCTCGATAAAAAAGAAGTGAGGCAAATTGCCCAAACCGAAGGACTGTCAACGGCGGAAAAAAAGGATTCGACGGGCATTTGTTTTATCGGAGAACGAAATTTCCGCAGCTTTTTGGCGGAATACCTGCCGGGCAAAGCGGGAGATATCGTGGATTTGAGCGGCAGAGTCGTGGGACGCCACGACGGTCTTATGTATTACACGCTTGGACAGCGGCGCGGGTTGGGACTCGGCGGCACGAGGGAAAGTCAAAACAGGTGGTTTGTAGCGGACAAGGACTTAAAAAACAACAGACTTGTGGTAAGTCACGGCGACGAAAGCGTGCTCATGAGCGACGCTCTCGAATCCGACGAAATAAACTGGATTCCCTTTCCGCCGAAAGAAGAAAAATTCGAGTGCGCGGCAAAATTCCGTTACCGTCAGCCCGAGCAGCGCGTAACGGTGGAAAGGACGGGTTCGGGCGCGCGCGTGCTTTTTCATTCTCCGCAGCGGGCGGTCACGCCGGGGCAGTACGTCGTGTTCTACAATGAAAAGGAGTGTCTCGGAGGCGGAGTTATCGAGCGCGTATACAAAAGAAAAGACGGTATTTTAACGCCGATGTAGGCAACAATAAAACAAAGGGGAGCAGTTGAACGGTTTGACTAAGCAAAAGAAAGGATACGGGAACAGAGTGTGGGAGGTGGACCTCCTGCGCGGTATTCTCATACTTTTCGTCGTTTTCGACCACGTTATGTTCGATATCGGAGCCATGTTTGCCGACAGCTTTTCCACGCCGCTCGGCATACGTATTTCCGATTGGGCGGCGGGTTACGTATTCGAATCAAGCGCCTTCGGGCGCTGGCGCAGCGTGACTCACGACTTTTTCATCGGCTCGTTTGTCATTTTGTCGGGAGTATCCGTTTCCTTTTCCAAAAACAATGCACTGCGCGGGCTTAAAATGTCCGTATGGGCGGTGGGATTGTCGGTAGCCATGCTGTTTTACGGCGAAATTACGCAGGACAACAGCGTTTGGATGAATTTCAACGTGCTTCACGTGCTGGCTTTGAGCATTTTGCTGTGGGCGCTTCTCGATTGGTTAAAAACAGACGGAGACTGGATTTTTCTGATTGCGGTTTTAGCCATAGCCGTCGGCAGCTATTTCAATTTGGAAAACGAAATTAACCTTGTCGCTTCGCAGGGGCAAAAGCAATGGACGCGCGACCTTGTTTTCTGGCTGGTCAACAACAACCGCGTATCCAAGCTGTCTCCCGGCGATTATCTGCCCTTTCTGCCTTATTTCGGTTGGTTTCTGGCGGGCGCTCTCGCGGGACGCGCGATATACAAGTCTCCGCGCAGTATTATGGGCTATGAGGCGACGACATGCGTCAGACCTTTCTGCTTTTGCGGAAGGCATTCGCTGTTTATTTATTTTGCGAGTCAGGTTCTGGCGGTGGGACTGCTTTATCTTATTGTAGAGGTATGGGGCTGGCTTTAACGCTTGCCGCCCTCAGTTAAAGGAAAAATGTACAGGCATCTTTTTGAAAGCCAAAAAAACAACAGAAAAAAACCCGCCCTGCATTTTGTCGGGCGCGATATAACCTACGGTCAGCTTTTCAACGAAGTGGAGGCGCTGTGCTGCGCGTTCAGAAAATACGGCTGCAAAAAGGGCGACATCGTGACCATCGCGTTGCCCAACATTCCTTCCGCGGTGACTTTGTTTTATGCAGTGAACAAGCTGGGCATGACCGCAAATCTCGTCCACCCGCTTCTGCCTGCGGAGCAGATTATACGTTACGCTACGGAAACAAAGAGCAAATTTCTTTTCGTGTTTGACAAGCTGGCGGACGGATACATCTCCAAACTGCTGGATTGTCCCGTGCCCATTAGGATTTGTCAGGCACAGGATTACATCACGTCGTTTGAAAGAGTGTTTTACAATCTCTTTACCTGGCGGGACAGAAAAAATCTGAGAAAAAACCGCACCGATTATCTCAAATTCAAATATTTCCGTCACGAGGGCGCGCGGCTGTCAAAATACATGATAAACAAATTCGCGGGCGGGGACGACGATGTTGCCGCCATTATGCACAGCGGCGGCACAAGCGCGGAGCCGAAAAGCATAATGCTTACCAACGCCAATTTCAACTCGGTCGCCGTCAACACCAAACGCGCAATCGTGGGAGAAAAGGCGCGGGAGAAAGACGCTATGGCTATGGTGCTGCCCATGTTTCACGCATTCGGGCTGGGCGTGTGCGTGCACACCGTGCTTAGCGGGGGCGTCAAAAGCACGCTTATTCCGCGTTACGCACCGGAAAGAATCGTGCACTATCTCAAACAGGGGCACATTACCATGATTTCGGGCGTCCCTACCATGTACCGCGGGCTTGTGGACAAAAAGGAATTCAATTGCCGCAGTCTCAAAAATCTGCGATTCGCTTTCTGCGGCGGCGATATGCTGACCGACGAGCTTAAAAGGGATTTCGATTCCGTCATGGCAAAGAGAGGAAGCAGCTGTGTTTTGGACAACGGGTTCGGACTAACTGAGGTTACGGGCGTGTTTTCCGTCAACAAAGCGGGCGCCCGCAGAGAAGGCTCCTGCGGCAAGCCCATAGGAGAGGATTATCTCATAGAAGCCTTCGACGACGACGGCAATATGCTTGAAAGGGGCGGCAGCGGCGAGCTGTGCATAAGTTCTCCCACGGTCATGAAGGGTTATCTTAACGATACGGAGGCTACGGAAAAAACTTTTCTTGATTACGACGGCAAAAGATGGCTGAAAACGGGAGATTTGGGTTATGTCGATAAGGACGGATTTATTTTTATTCTGCAAAGACTCAAACGCATAATCAAGGTTTCGGGCGTGCCCGTGTTTCCCGCCGAGATTGAACGGCTTGTCAATACGCTAAAAGACGTGGACGAGTGTTGTGCCGTAGGAATAGAGCACAAGCTCAAAGGCAAAGTAATAAAGCTGTACGTAAAGTCGTCCGCCGAGCCGACAAAGCTGAAAAAGACGGTCAAGGAGTTTTGCCGTCAGAAGCTTGACAAATGGTCCTGCCCGAAAGCCGTAGAGGTGCTGCCGGAGCTGCCCAAAACTCTTATGGCAAAGACGGATTATCGCCTGTTGGAGCGCAACGGCATGAAAAAATTCGTGCAGGAAGAAACGGACAATGATGTAAAAACGAAAAAATAATGTAAAATTTTTTCAATAAAGCGTTTACTTTCATTAAAATTTGTTGTATACTGCAAATACAGCGGCGGAACGTCGTCGCGGCGGATAAATGCTTTTTTGTCTTTGGGTGTTCTTAAAAACATAAATGTGGTATCCGAAAATATTTAAAGGAGGTCCATGTTTATGCAGGATATAGAACTCAAATGCAGAGACTGCGGCGAAACGTTTACTTTTACTGCCGGAGAGCAGGAGTTTTATCAGCAGAAAGGCTTTACAAATCAACCCACAAGATGTCCCGAATGCCGCAAAGCCAGAAAAGCTCAAAGAAACAATTTCAATTCAGACAGTCATTGAAAAAAAAGCGTCCCGAAAGGGACGCTTTTAAAATTTACTTTTATTCCACGACTACGATAATTTCGGTGGAAATATTGGCATACAGCCTGACAGAAAGGGGATACTCTCCCGTTTCCTTTATCGGAGCTTTCAGGTCGATGTCCTTTTTGTCGATTTTTTCGCCCGCCGAATTCAACGCTTCCGCAATTTCCTTTGCGGTTATGCTGCCGAAAATCTTGCCCTGCTCGCCGTGTCTTGCCTTCAAGACTATTTTTCTGCCTTTGAGCTGCGCAGCTTTTTCAATCGCGGCAAGACGCTCCTGCTCCTTGTGGTAAGCAAGGGTTTTGTTTTTGATTTCCACGCTGTTTATTACGTCCGCGGTGGCGGGGCTTGCAAGATTTTTCTTAAAAAGAAAATTCTGCGCGTAACCGTCGCTTACGTTTATTATTTCGCCTTTTTTGCCCTGACCTTTGACGTCTTCAAGCAAATAAACCTTCATGCCGCTTGTCTCCTTTTATTTTTCTCAGATTATTTTAACTCAAACCGAATAAAAAGTAAAGCGTTGACCAACACTAAAAGAGGTAAAAGAAAGGAGGATTTTGATTATGAACGATCAAAAAATCAAGTGCAAGGTCAAGGCTTGCAAGTACAATTCTCAAGGCTGCAACTGCGATTTGGAATCAATCACCGTTGTACCCGAAAGCGATTGCCCTACGGCTCATTTCTGCGGCGATTACTGCAAAAAAGAGAATTACTGAAATTTTACCTGAAAGGGCGGAGATACTCCGCCCTTTTTACTTGACAAAAAGCTTGCGCGGCTTTAAGATAGAGTTACAAAAAACCAATACAAAAGTTGAGGTGTGACAATGATAAATATGACGCACGGCACGGTCAAGATTTTCGCGGGAAACGGATGTCCCGACCTTGCCAAAGCTATTGCCGACAGGCTGGAATTGCCCTTGGGACAGCTTGAAGCCACTCGCTTTTCCGACGGAGAAATTTGCGTAAACATCAAGGAAACGGTGCGCGGCTGCGACGTTTTCGTGGTTCAGTCCACAAGCACTCCCGTAAACGACAATCTTATGGAGCTGCTCGTTATGATTGACGCTTTCAAACGCGCGTCCTGCAACAAGCTGACGGTGGTTATGCCTTATTTCGGCTATGCGAGACAGGACAGGAAAGCGCGCGCGAGAGACCCGATAACCGCCAAGCTGGTCGCCAACCTTCTTGAAAAGGCGGGAGCCGACAGAGTGCTCACAATGGATTTGCACAGCACTCAGCTTCAAGGCTTTTTCGATATACCAGTCGACAACCTGCTGGGGATGCCCGTTCTTGCGAAATATTTTCTTAAAAACGGCTTCAAAAACGACGATTTGGTGATTGTATCTCCCGATGTGGGCAGCGTGACGCGCAGCCGTTCCATGGCGGCGAAATTCAACGCTCCTTTGGCAATCATCGACAAGCGTCGTCCCAAAGCCAACGTCATGGAGGTCATGAACATCATCGGCGACGTAAAGGACAAGGTGTGCCTTATGCTTGACGACATGATAGACACGGCGGGCACAATCACGCAGGGGGCAAAGGCTCTTTCGGACGCGGGCGCAAGAGAGGTTTACGCCTGCTGTTCCCACGGAGTTTTCAGCGGTCCGGCAATGCAGCGCATACAGGACAGCCCCTTGAAAAAGGTGGTCATACTCAACACTATTCAGCAGCCTCAGGACAAGCTCATCGACAAAATCGAAGAGGTTTCCGTTGCGGAAATTTTTGCCGAGGCAATCGAAAGGATTTATTCCTACATATCCGTTTCTACTTTGTTTGAATGATTTCAGGCTTTTTGCGGCGCCCCTCAAAAGAGGGGCGTTTTTTTGTTTTTCCGAAATTTTAACCTTGTCAAAAATGTAATTTAAGTAGCCGCCTGTTCATAAAATTCATTATGAACAAAAAAAATATCGCAAAGAGGGCAGCAGTAATTTTGCTGTGCGCGTTTATGCTTGCCGCGCCCTTTGTCGTGCTCGGCAACCTGCCGCGCTCCGACCTGTTTGTAGCCGGCGCAAGATTCGAGGGCATACTGGAATTGTGGCATATCGAAAGCTTCGAGGGAGGAGTTGGCAGCAGAGCGGGATGGCTTAAAAAACGCAGCACGGCTTTTGAAAAACAGAACAAGGGCTGCCTAGTCAACGTCACCGTCCTGACTCCGGAGCAGGCGCAGGAAAAGCTTAACAACGGGGAGAGATTCGATTTGGCGAGTTTTTCCGCAGGAGCGGGCTTTGAGCTGCTGCCTTATCTGTCGCCGTACGGCGGAGACGTCTCCTGCGTGCGCGGAGATTATCTGAGGGGCGGTCAACTCAACGGCAAGGTTTACGCGCTGCCGTATATGGCGGGAGGATACGCGTTGGCGGCTATGAGCAAAAATCTTGCGGGTTTTGAAAACAAAAATCTTGCGGAAAATATATTCGGCATGGGATTTGAAAAAAAGGTGGGGAAAAAGACGGTAAGCCTCGCTTCCGTAGCCTGCGGCTACGGCGGCTTCAATCAGCCCTGCATGGCGCTTGCGCTCAACACAACTCAGAGCAGGCGGAACGACCTGCTTGACGAGGGCTTGACTCAGTACGAGGCTTACGAAAAATTTCTTACCGGCAACAACCACACCGTACTTCTGGGCACGCAGCGCGACATATACAGACTGACGAACAGAATAGAGCAAGGGCGGCTGGGAGAATGCGTTTTTGAGCCTCTCGGCGGTTTTACCGACCTCGTTCAGTATATCGCCGTGGGCGACACCGAAGCGAAAAAAGCCGTGTTCGCCGAAAAATTCGCCTGTTTTCTGACGCAGGAGCAGTCGCAGCAAAAGTTGACGGAGGTGAGAATGTTTACCGTCAACGCGCAAAGCATTTATTCGGACGGAGCCATGTCTGCGTTGGAGCAGGCGCTTTCTTCCGTCAGGACGATAAACGCCTTCACCGACCCGTCCATTCTGTCCGCTCTGCGTTCCGAAACGCTCAAATCGCTTGAAACGGGGGAGAAAAAAAACCTTGAAAGGTATCTGTGCTGAATTTGTCAATAAATTTCACTTTAAAAATTACCGACCTCAATCGTTTGTAAATCTATCGGTTTTGGTGTAAAATAAGGAGAACCTTAAATGCGCGAATTTTTCCTGAATTCGGGAATTTATTTTGAAGAAAACGTACCGCTCAAAAAACTCACAACCTTCGGAACGGGAGGTCCCGCGAGGTACGTTGTTCAGCCCAAGGACGAGCGCGAAATAAGCGCCGTTCTGACTTACTTGAAGCAAAACGACGTTCCTTATTTCTGTTTGGGAGGAGGCAGCAACGTGCTGGCGTCGGACGACGGTTTTTCGGGCGTGGTGATTGTTGTCGGGCGTTTTATGTCTCAGATATTTTTTGAAAACGGCTTGCTTGTTGCGCAGGCGGGAGCCAAGGCATGTCAGGTGGCGCATTTCGCCTGCATCAACGGACTTTCGGGTGCGGAGTTTCTTGCGGGAATCCCCGCGTGTATGGGCGGAGCGGCGTATATGAACGCCGGCTGCTTTGACAGGGAGATGTCCGACGTCGTTGCGGGAGTTAAGGCTGCGGACGAAAACGGAGAAAAGGAATTCGGTCACGCGAGGTGCGGCTTTGCGTACAGAAAATCTGTCTTTCAGTCAAACGGAATGATTGTCACCCGCGTTTTGTTGGCTCTCAAACCGGAAGAACCGGAAAAAATAAGGGCGGCGATGAAGGAAATTTTGGAAAAAAAGAAGCTAACCCAACCATTGGAATATCCGAGCGCGGGCAGCATATTCCGCGCCGAGGGCGGCGCGCCCGCGGGACTTTTAATCGACAGGGCGGGTTTAAAGGGGCTGCGCGCGGGAGGGGCGGAAATTTCTCTCAAGCATGCAAACTTCATTGTGAACAAGGGCGGAGCAACCGCAAAAGACATACTCGAGCTTATGGACGCGGCGGGCAGCGCGGTCAAGCGCAAGTTCGGCGTTGTGCTGAGGCCTGAAATAAAATATCTTGGAGACACCGATGATATCGGGAGATTATCATATTCATTCACGTTATAGCGGACTATGCCACGGAAAGAATACTCTAAGCGAGCTGCGCGACGCCGCGACGCGAAAGGGGCTTAAAGAAATAGGAATAGCCGACCACGGCTTGAAGCATCTCTTTTTCGGCACTGACGCCAAAAGGCTTTTGAAGGCGCGCCGAGAGGCGGACGCTTTGAACGCGGAGCAGGGCGCGCGCGTTCTGCTCGGATTGGAGGCAAATCTGATTTCGGAGGACGGCTTGATTGACTGCGGCGACCTTTCAACGTTGGATTTTGTCGCAATGGGCTATCACAAGCTGGTCGCGGCGCCCTCCGCGGAGCAGGCGAGGCATTTTACGCTTCCCGCGCTGTTTCGCTCCGAGTCCCAAAAAGACGCGTTTACTCGGGCTTATATAAAGGCGATTAAGCGTTATCCGTTGAGCTTTGTCACACATCCGGGCAGGGACATTTGCCTGAACGTGTTAGAGATTGCAAAAGCCATGTCCGACTACGGAGTTCTGTTCGAGTTAAACGGCAAAAGGGTGGACGTGTCGGACGGGGAGCTGTGCGACGTCGTTGCAAAAACCGAGGTGAAATTTATCGTCAACAGCGACGCGCACCGCGCCGAAAAGGTAGGCGAGGTTTCCGTCCCGATGGAAACGGCGGGGAGAGTAGGCTTGCCCTTGGAGCGCATAGTGAATCTGGACAAGCCCGCAATTTTAAGAAAACCGTTTGAAGAGGAGACAAAAGAGTGACTTTTTCTCAGAACGTAAAGGGAGAAATCCTCGGCAGGCTTTCAGATTCTCTGCCGTGCTGCCGTCTTGCCTGTCTTTCGGCGCTGCTGCGCGGGGCGGGCAGCCTGGAAATCAGGTCGGGCAGTCTGGGCTGTTCGCTTACGTCGGAAAACAAAAGACTGCTTGAATTTGCCGGAGAAATCGTATATTCGCTTTACGGACTCAAAACCGAAATAAGGCGCGAGGAGACGAAAATCAAGGGCAACAGCCTGTGGTCGGTTTTCATTGCGGAGGAAAAGACGCTTTCCGACTGCGGACTTGCGTCGCTGTCAATGGAGGGCTATCTCAAAATCAACGAGGGTATAGACAAATACATCGTAGAGCAGGACTGCTGCAAAAACAGCTATGTCGCCGCGCTGTTTGCCGCCTGCGGCTCCGTAGCGTTCAGTCCCTTGAAGACTCTCGACCAAAGGGGTGGTAACAGGTTCGGCTATCATTTTGAGTTTTCGCTTACCTCCCGCCGTGCCGCAGACGACCTCGTGTGTCTTTTGGAGGAAAAGGGCTTCCGTTTTAAAATAGCGGAGCGGAAAAACGTCTGGGCGGTTTACATCAAGGACAGCGCGTCAATATGCGATATGCTTGCCTATATGGGGGCGGACAAAGCCGTGCTGACGCTCAACAATCTGCTTATCGAGCGGGAAATCAGAAACAACGCCAACCGTCAGAAAAACTGCATTACCGCCAACATAGACAAATCGGTAGACGCGAGCGAAAAGCACATTGCCGCGATAAACAAAATCCGCGCCCGCGAGGGAATGTTCGACAGGCTTGCGCCGCATCTGAAAGAAATAGCGGCGGCGCGGGTGGAAAATCCGTTTTCCACGCTTGACGAGCTTGCGGACAAGCTCGGGCTTACAAAAAGCTGCGTAAACCACAGACTGCGCAAGATAACCGAAATAGCTTCGCGCCTGCCTTGACGGCGGGACTAAACTTATTTATACAGAAGGTAAAAAATGTCGGAAAAACCGTTTGTACATTTGCATCTGCACACAGAATACAGTCTTTTGGACGGCGCGACGCGTATAGACACGCTGTTCGACGCCTGCAAGGAAAAAAACATGCCCGCCGTAGCCATAACCGACCACGGGAATATGTACGGCGCCTATCACTTTTATTGTCTGGCAAAGAAAAAGGGAATAAAGCCCATTATCGGCTGCGAGTTTTATATGGCGGACGACCTGACCGTCAAAAGCGGAGACGTAAAGCGGGAGTTCAACCACCTCGTGCTTATTGCCAAAAACAATACGGGCTACAAAAATCTCGTCAAGCTCAATTCCATAGGCTTTGTCGACGGTTATTATTACAAGCCGCGCATAGACTTCAAGACTCTGAGTCAACACAGCGAGGGGCTTATCTGTTTGTCCGCCTGCATTGCGGGGCAGCTTCCCCGTCTGCTGCGCGACGGCATGTGGGAGGAAGCGAGGAAGCTTGTCAGGCAGTACAAGGAGCTGTTCGGGGAAGATTATTACATAGAATTGCAGGACCACGGAATAGCGGACGAAATTTACGTCATGCCGAAGCTGATTAAGATAGCCGAAGAGTTCGGCGTGGAGCTTGTGGCTACAAACGACGTGCATTATCTTAAAGAGTCCGACGCCGAAATGCAGGATATTCTGCTTTGCGTACAGACAGGCAAATTTTTCGACGACCCCGGTCGGATGCGCTTTGAAGGCACGCAGTTTTATCTCAAAGATTACGACGAAATGGCGGAAAAATTTTCCTATGTGCCGCAGGCTTTGGAAAACACGCTTAAAATCGCCGAAAAGTGCAACGTGAGCATAGAGAAAAAGCCCTTGCTGCCTCCTTACAAGCCGGACAACGGCATGACGCCTTACGAATTTTTGAAGGATCTTTTGGAAAAGGGGCTGAAAAGACGCTACAAAGAAATTACGCCGGAAATAAGGCAGAGAGCCGACTATGAGCTGGAAGTGGTGTCGAAAATGGGATTTGTGGAGTATTACCTCATTGTGTGGGACTTCATCAACTACGCGCACGAGCACGGAATACCCGTCGGTCCCGGACGGGGCAGCGGAGCCGGCAGCATAATTGCTTACGCCATAGGTATAACTCAGGTGGAGCCGCTGCGTTACGGACTCATTTTCGAGCGGTTTTTAAATCCCGAAAGAGTCAGCATGCCGGACTTCGACATAGATTTTTGCATGGACAGGCGCGGAGAGGTTATCGACTACGTCATAGAAAAGTACACAAAGCCCCGCGTGGCTCAGATTGTCACGTTCGGCAGGATGAAAGCCAAAAACGCCGTCAAGGACGTGTGCCGCGTGCTGCGCGTGCCTTACGCCGAGGGAGACAAGATAACCAAGCTTATTCCGCTCAACGCAACGCTCAAAAACGCTTTCGGTCTGGACGGCAAAAACGAGGGCGTGCCTGAGCTCATGGAAATTTACAAGGATTATTCCATGAAAAGGGTGATTGATTTGGCAATCGCATTGGAAGATATGCCGCGTCAGACGGGAATGCACGCCGCAGGCGTGGTTATATGCCGCGAGGATTTGAGCGACAACGTGCCCTTGCAGCGCAGCGGCGACGACATCACCACTCAGTACAACATGAAGGAGGTGGAGGAGCTCGGTCTGCTCAAAATGGACTTTTTGGGACTGAGAACTCTCACCGATATCGACAAGACGATAAAAATAGTCAAGGAAACGACGGGAGAGGAATTCGATTTCGAGGATTGCCAATATGACGACCCCAACGTGTTCGAGCTTATTGCTTCGGGAAACACCGACGCAGTGTTTCAGCTGGAAAGCGGGGGAATGAAGCGGGTGATGAAAGACCTCAAACCGGACTGTCTTGAAGACATAATAGCGGGAATTTCCCTCTATCGTCCCGGGCCCATGCAGTTTATTCCCGACTATATCAAGGGCAAACGCGATCCCAAATCGGTGCATTACGCGCACCCTATGCTGGAACCGATACTCGGCGTAACAAACGGCTGCATGGTCTATCAGGAGCAGGTCATGCAAATCTGCCGTTCTCTTGCGGGCTATTCCTACGGACAGGCGGACGAGGTCAGGCGCGCGATGGGCAAAAAGAAAATGGACGTCATGGCTTTGCACCGCAACTATTTCATCAACGGAAAGGTCAACGACAACGGCGAGGTCGAAATAGAAGGCGCCGTCAGGCGCGGCGTGCCCAAGGAAACGGCAGAGCTGCTTTTCGACCAAATGTACGCTTTCGCCCAATATGCGTTCAACAAAAGCCACGCCGCGGCTTACGCTTACGTATCCTATCAGACGGCTTATTGCAAGCGTTATCATCCCGTGGAGTATCTTGCGGCAGTGCTGAACAACCGCATAACCAACATAGACGACATAAAAAAATATATCGCTTACGGAAAGGAGAACAACATAGATTTTCTGCCTCCGGACATCAACAAGTCGGGAGTGAGCTTCACCGTGGAAAACGGGAAAATACGTTTCGCGCTTGCCGCAATCAAAAATATCGGCTCCGGCAGCATGGAAAAAATCGTTGAGGAAAGAAAAACCCACGGAGATTTCGTAAGTTTGGAGGACTTTCTGAAAAGAGTGGAAAGTCAGTATCTCAACAAGCGGCTTGTGGAAAATCTGATTAAATCGGGTGCATTCGATTGCTTCAAAGTTTCGCGCGCGCAGATGGTTTCCGTTTTCGAGCCGTTGATGGAAATGGTTTACGCCGACAAAAAGAAGAAGGAAAGCGGACAGTTCAGTATGTTCGACCTTGTGGAAAACGCCGCGCCCGCAGTCGTCGCGCTGCCCAAAAGCAATATAAAGGAGTTTCCCAACAAGCTGAAACTTTCCTATGAAAAAGAAGTGCTGGGGCTTTACGTTTCGGGCAACCCTCTGGACGAATACAGAGAAAAACTCAAAGCGTTTACTTTCAACACGGGTATGGTGACGTTTTCCGAGGACGACGACGATTTTGAAAGCAGTCAGAAGCAGAGCGACTGGGAAGGTAAGGAGGTCAGCCTTGCGGGCGTGCTGGAGGAGCTGAAAAAAATCGCCACGCGAAGCGGCAAAACCATGGCGGTCGGCAGGCTTGAGGATTTGCACGGCAGCATCGAGCTTACTTTTTCGCCCTGGTATTACGAAAAAATCATCAAGGACAAGGTGGAGCAGGACAGCGTTGTGACCGTGACGGGAAAAATCAGTTTTCGTCAGGACAAGGCTTCGCTCCTTGTGGACAAGCTTGAAGTGTGGAGCGAGCAGAAAATGGCGGAAACGGATAAAAACGCCGTTTCGGAAAAGCTTTATCTTAAAATGCCCTTTAAGGACAACGAGCTTTACGCCAAGCTGTCGGCTGTTCTAAAGGAATACGCGGGAGACATACCGGTAATTCTGGTTATTGACGGCGACAGGCTGGGTATGCCTTACAAGGTGCGGAAAAACAACGGGTTGATTTACGAGCTGTCCGACGTGCTGGGAGAAGATAACGTCAGATTCGTTGACGTAAAGCCGAAATGAAGCAGGGCGACACAATAGAAATCGTGATTGAGAGCATAGGCGGCGGAGGAGAAGGTCTGGCGCGCTGCGGCGGACATACCGTCGTCGTGCCCTTTGCCCTGACGGGAGAAAAGGCTGCCGCAAAGGTCGTTCACGTAAAACGGGACGGCACGGTGTTCGCTTCCCTAAAAAACATAGAAAAACCGTCGGCAGACAGGGTGAACCCTCCATGTCCCTTTTTCGGAGAGTGCGGCGGGTGTCACCTCATGCACATGAGCTACCCCGCTCAGCTGAATTTCAAACGCCGTCTTGTCGCCGAAAATCTGAAAAAAATAGGCGGCTTGGACGTCGAGGTTATGGAAACGGAGCCGTCGGAAAACGTCACGGGCTATCGCAACAAGGTTCAGCAACCGCTGGGCTTTGACGGCAAAGAGGCGTTTACGGGATTTTTCAGAACGGGTACGCACGACATAGTGCGTGTTAAGCGCTGTCTATTGCAGCGGCGGGAGGCACGGCAGGCGGCGGAAATTTTCTGCGATTTCGCAAACCGCCGCAAAATATCGGTTTACGACGAAAAAACGGGCAAGGGGCTTTTGAGGCATTTTCTCGCGCGTTACGAAAACGGACAGCTGCTTGCAACAGTCGTTGTGAACGGAAGCTCGCTTCCCCGCTGGGAGGAGCTTTACCGCGCGTTGACGGAGGTTTATCCAAAGACGGGGCTTTTTCTCAACGAAAATCGCAAAAGAAGCAATGTCATTCTCGGCGAAAAAACCGTTTTTTTGAAGGGCATAAGTCAAATCGATTCAGTCATGTGCGGAGTAAAATTCTGTTTGCAGCCCGACAGCTTTTTTCAGGTCAATACGTCCGTTGCGGAAAAAATCTACCGCAAGGTAAAGGAGCTTGCCGTTTGCCGCGAAACGGACGCGCTGATAGAGTGTTTTTCGGGCGTGGGAGTGCTTTCCGCAATGCTTGCGGATGATTCTTACGACAGCTACGGCATAGAAATCGTGCGTTCCGCCTGGCAGGATGCGGAAAAAATCAGGCGAACAAACAATCTTGAAAGACTTACAAACATCTGCGGAGACGTGAACAGGGAGCTGCCCTTTCTTGCGGAGCGTTACGCGGGAAAAAACGTGACCGTGGTGGTAGACCCTCCGCGAAAGGGATTGGATGAAAAAACGCGGCGTACCTTGATTGAATTAAATCCCCGCACGCTGATTTATGTTTCCTGCGACAGCGCGACCTTGGCACGCGACGCGGCTCATTTCGTTTCCGCGGGTTTTTCTCTCGACCTTGTCCGCCCTTACGATATGTTCCCCAACACCAAACACGTAGAGACTATGGTAGTGCTACGTCGCATTTAGGGCAAAAATACGCCGAAATAGCCTTATTTGAGCTGTTTTATCCCCATTTTATCTTCAGTGTGGATGAGCACGGCTACCGAGAAAAAGTGACAAAGCAGTTCCGTACGGTGAGGATAGTTATCGAACTCGACTGTGGGAACACGTAAATTAACTCAATAATATTGCCTATGTTTGAAGCGGGCGGCGGACTTTTTAAAAGAAGTCCGCCGCCCGTTGCCGTCTTTTATAAAATAATCAGTATGTGTAAATAAAAGATTTATAAATGCTGATAAGGTATTGAAATTTGCTTATTGCTATGCTATAATAAACTTGTATTATAATTTGACGAGGAAAAATTATGGCTCTCAGCTACAACAAGTTATGGAAATTGCTAATCGACAAGGGGATGACCAAGACGGAAATGCGCCTTAAAGCCGACATCTCCACGACCACGCTCGCCAAACTCGGCAAGAATGAAACGGTGTCAATGGAGGTTCTCCTCAGGATTTGTAAAGTTCTCGATTGCAACGTCGGCGA
>ERZ1643251.1635-NODE-1635-length-25049-cov-34.531968_pt1 | contig 25049 bp, 20 predicted proteins | sample MGYA00579261_ERZ1643251 | MGnify/ENA primary metagenome ERZ1643251 (study PRJEB29033, sample SAMEA4952267) | chicken gut metagenome | biome: Broiler Chicken; feature: Gastrointestinal Tract; material: Caecum | place: Ireland | collected 2018 | study: Broiler... | reverse complement strand
TATGCTTTTGAAGAAATAAAAACAACTAATAAAAGTAAGATAGGAAATACAAAAAAACAAACAATCACCCATAGCAAATCTAAAGAAAATCGCGAAAAAGTATTGACTTAGCCACTAAAAATGGTATAATTAAGTTACTTTAGATTGTTGCAGGTGTATTTATACACTTGGTAGAAGTATTTCAAAAGGAAGAGTTTTTGCTCTTCCTTTTGCTTTACTTTAAATTATACTTTTGTTTAAAACTTTTAATATACCTTTTTCTCATAGCAGGCATTATTTGTGATGCAATTTCTATGGAAACCTCATCCATACACATAGAACTTGTATCTAGTAAAATTGAATCATCTACACTCGTTTCAAATAATTCTTGTAAATCTTTTAAACTCCGATTATATTCATTTAAATTATCAATATTTAAAAAGTTTCTTTTTTCTAATGCCAAACTTGAATTATAATCTCTTTTTAGTGAAGTTAAAGGCTCGGCATATGTAACAACTAAAAAATCTATTAATTTGCTTGATATTACACTATATTTCTCCCTTGCTTCTTGATATAGTTCTTCTGGCATATCACCACGAATATACCTTCTATAATTCCAAACCTGTCTATCATTTATAGATCTATCAATTAGAATTATTTCTTTATCCGAATTAAGTGCTTCTTCTAATTGTCTTGTAACTTCTTCTATTATTGCCATATTTGATTCAGTGGAACTTACATCTTTATATTTTTGTTTAAATACTTCTTTATAATATCTGGATGTAGTAAATTCTTCAATTATAGCAGTATTAAAACAACCTTTTTTAAAGAAATCATATAAATTATTTATCGTAGTGGTTTTACCGGTTCTAGGAGTACCACTAAATTCAATAACAAACGGTTTTGATAAGGTACATAATGCTTTTAATTTTTGTAGTTCTACTTTTTGAGCATGTAATTTTTTAAGTTTTTCATAGTACTCTTTATTATCATCAAAAATAGTGTCTCTTAAATATAGATCTTCTTTTTCTGCAAATACAGTATCTAATACACTTTTCAGTCTTTTAAATATAGGTAAATTTTCATCTTCACCATAAATTAAACTTTCATATACACTTTCATAATACCATTTTTGTTGTTCTTCGCCTCTTTTAAATGCGGAAAAATCTCTTTTCCCACTTTTTTGAAATTTAAGCATTAAATCCTCTAAATTATTTATTTTATCTGCACAAATAACTAGCTTATTTCTTAAAGGTAATTTCTTTGTTTCTTTAATAGTGTGTCTTTTTCTTTCTTCCCAAGATAATGATTTATCTGGTTCTGATGCTCCCATAACCAAATTAGCAATTTCAGCACCAAATTCATTTTCGATATCCTCAATAGTATATTTAGTATCTTCTACGACATCGTGTAAATAACCTGCAGCTACTACTGGTTCGTCATAGCCATATTCTTCTAATAACATGCCTACGCTAATAGGATGTATTATCATAGGTTTATCTGGTTCACTTTTTCTAATTTGTCCCATATGAGCGTTTATTGCAAATAATTTTGCTTTTTCTTTTAAATCCATAATTTCGTTTACCTCCAAATATTTTCTTGTAAACTCCCATTTATTCTTTAAGATTTTTTCAACATCTTGTTTAAATTGTTCATAATCCTTATCATAACAATAATTTTTAGCATAACCATTACCACCATATTTTTTAAGCATATGATTATAAGAACGCTCAACCATTTGACATAAATCTAAATCTTGGTAATGTTTAGTAGTATAAGAATGAGTTCTCTTTAATACAGATTCAATATTAGTTGTTCTATCGGCTGATGAAATTATCTTACCATAATCACTTCTAGGTTCATATTCTAATGATGCTCTATGATCTTCTATTGCTTCTTTTATAATTATTCTCTGTTTATCATCAAAGAAATCTTTCATCTTTTCATTTTCATAAAATAATTTAGCAGATAATATTTCATGTTTGTCTTTATCTATATGGTGTGCTACATCATGAAAAGAAGCGATAGCGTACACCATATCAAGATTTATATGAGGAAATTGGTTAGCAAATTCTAAACTTCTTTTAACAACATATTTAATATGCTCAATATCATGACCAGTATCATTTTTTTCATATATTGGTAATATTTGTTGTTCAATATAATCTTTTAATTTCTTTGTAACGCGCATCATACAAATCCCCCTAAATCTATTAATATTTTTAATTATTATATTTATTGATATATTGCTATTGGAATTACAACAAATGCTGGCCCCATTATTTTATCTTTGATCTCTTTTGGATTAGACATATCTTTTTTAGCCATTTTTCTTCGTTGTTCTCTATTAATAGCTATTGACTTAACATCTTCAAATATCTCATCTAAACATATACTATTTCCTTTGTCTATTTTCTTTTGAATTTTACATAACATATATACTTGTGAAACAAAGTTGTCCTTTGAAGTTTTTAAATAAGTTTTATCTATAGTTCCAATTAAAGGATATTTTTTATCTGCAAAATTGAAAACACATGATAATGAATTGCTATTTCTTGATTCTGATAATCGCTCGAAACCATTTATTACTTCTTTTCCAGCATCGTCAATAACATTATCTCCCAAAAATGGTTGAACTGCTTCACATAATTGCTTAATACTATTCATAGCATTAGTAACTTCTTCAAATTTTGAAAAACGTGGTGTAACTAAAACTTCAATGAAATCATCCCTATATATATCATTCCATATTTCTTCATCAATATTTTCATAATACTTTAATTCATCATTTTCTTTTAAATACTTAATAATTTTATCTAATTTGCTTGCATCATTAACTCTTGCATTTAATGAAATTTTTTCTTCTTTTTGATTTCCTAAATTACCTTCTGCATTAACTTTTGAAAATCCAACTCCTAGTTTGCCGCCTTTATTAGTTGTTGAACTTTGAACGATTTCTTGTTCATCAAAGATATATCCATCAATAATAGAAATATAGTTATCCAACGCCTCTGTATCAGCATATAATATTTTTCTTAACATTATTGGTCACCTCTAGACAATATTTTATCATATAATTGCATTTTTTTTGAGACATTTTCATAAATTTATGTTAGAATATTGTTAGAAATTGATATTAAATTATTAATTTCTCATTAGCGAGAAAAAGTTTGAAATAACTTAACCAATCGCTCCATTTGAATACAACTTACGAACTATAAAAGGTTCGTGAGTTTTTATTTTATATAAAAGCAATGTTCTCTTTCTAGGAAGGAGGACATTTTTTATGCTTAAATTTAAAACTATTCAAACTTTAAAGCCAAATACGGAAATACTTGAAACAATTAAAGATTATAAGTATAAAATTAAAAATGGCAAGATTAAAAATCTGCTACATACCAATTTACAAGTTATAGAACCTACTGAATATCTAATTACATATCCTAATACTCTTACAATACTAGAATACAGAGTTAATGAAATATCTAGTAAACCATTTTATATTAAAGAGCATAAACAAAAATATAATCTCAAAGAAGTCAAACAAATTCTAATGAAAATTAAAGTTTAGGCTATACTTTTCATTTATTAATGAGGAAACTAATGAGAAATATAAAAAAATTAAATTAGTGTTTGTTATTTTGCTTTTTAGTTAGGAAACAAGTGAGGAGATGATATTTTATGAGATGTGGTATTTATGTAAGAGTTAGTACAGATGACCAAAGAGATAACGGTTATTCTATTGATTCACAACTTCGTATGATTAAAGAATATTGTGAGAAAAATGATTATAGTATTGTAGATGTGTATAATGACGCAGGTTATTCTGGAAAAGATTTAATGCGACCAGAAATGCAGAGATTACTTGCTGATATAAAATCTAAAAAGATTGATAAATTAATTGCTATTAAAGTAGATAGACTTACAAGAAATAATTATGATGGATTTTGGCTTTTAAATTATTGTGAAGAACACGATGTTAAAATTGAATTAATATTAGAACCTTATGATGTATCTACTGCTAATGGTGAAATGATATTTGGAATGAACTTAGTATTCGGTCAACGAGAAAGAAAAGAAATTGGAGCAAGAACGAAACGTGCTATGGAAGAAATGGCATTAGAAAAAATACATCCTAGTAAAGCACCTTATGGCTATATTAGAAATAAAGAAACTGGCCATTTAGAAATAGAACCTATTGAAGCACAAGTTGTTAAAGAGATATTTGAACTATGCAAACAAGGCAATTCAACAAGGAATATTGCTACTATTATGAAAGATAATAAAGCTTATTTAAAACAAGGCAAGTGGGCATCTGATAGAGTTTATAAAATATTAACTAATTCTATTTATATTGGTATATTTGAATATGGAAAATATAAACGAAAATCACAAGATATTTTAAGAGTTGAAAATTATTGTGAACCAATTATAGATGAAACTACTTGGAATGCTACTAGAAATGTATTAGTTAAAAATAAGCATTCTAACTACGGCGAATATATTCATTTATTTTCAGGATTAGTAAAATGCCCTATATGTGGCAATATTATGAGTTCATCAGAATCATTTAAATATCCCAATGGCAAATTAAAAGTATATTATCATTTAAGATGTAAAGATCATAATTGTAAAGGTTTTGGACTTCATTATAATACTGAAAAAATCGAAAGCAAAATAAAGCGAATACTAGAAGAATTAACTATCTTTATACTTTCTATAGATAATGAAATTATTACTTGTAAATCTACTAAAAGTAATGATATAAAAGAAATAGAAAAAGCTATTGAAAAGTTAAAACTACAAGAAAAGAAATTAGTTGATTTATATTTAAGTTCTAACCTAGATGTAGAAACTATTAATTATAAAAATGATGTTATCAAAAAAGAAATTGATAAATTAAACAAAAAGAAAATTAGTCTTGATCCAGACAATTCATCACAAGAATATACAGTAGAACTAATTAAAAAACTAGATTGTTTAGAAGAAAATGACAATTTGATTTTTACTAATATTAAAAATATAGGTTTTACTTTTCTATATGATTTACTATCACGAGAAGTCAAAAGAGATATGATTCATAGACTTGTATCACAAATAGAAATTACTAGAGATAAAAATTATAATATTGAAATTAAGAATATAAAATTTACGGATGAATTTATAACAAAAAGTAGTAAAGAATATTTAAATTATCTTAACAGAATTATGATAGATAACAATATAGGAATTAAATATCAAGAAGAAATCAACGAAGAAAAATTAAAAACAATAGAACAAGATTACGATATTTTATCAGTTACAAAAATGAAAAATAATAAATATTCTAATGAATTTTTAGAAGATTTTATATCAAAATCAAAAGAACATTTATATATTGATGGCATTATTAGTCGTCCATATGTTGATGAAAATAAACTAAAAGATATTTTAATATTAGTACCTAAAACTAAAATGGAAATAGCAAATTAAATAAAGAAATGGAGAGATGCAAATGAAATTAACTTATACAAAAGTTGGAGATTATTTATTCCCTAATTTAACTATTAAAAATCAAAAATATAAAAGAGTTAACAAATATGGATTACTAAAATTGCACTATCTGAAAAAGAATAGCAAAGCACTTTATACAACTCTGTTAATAAAAAATGAACTGACCAACTATCTTTTTTCAGTCAGTAATGAATGCGAAAAGAAGTCAAATAATCTAATGGAAGAATTTAAAAAATCTAATAAATTACTTTCTGAAGAAAGTAAAGAAACTAATCAATTAGAATTGGTAAAATTAATGAACAACTATAAAAATATTGTAGAAGAAATTATTTTAAATGAACTTATTTATATGTAAAAACTGGACTGCAAAATTGCAGTGCTTTAAATTTTAGTCCTTAAAAAGGATGATAACAAATTAAATTTTATGTCCTAGCCAGCACTGAATTTGTACACTCGCACAAATTCGTATGTGGGGAAATCCCCAATCCCCTTACATAAGAAAGGAGGTGGAAAAGATGAGAAAAAGAAAGATTGAAAAAACATTATATTTATCTGAAGAAGAAAATAAAATTTTAGAAGAAAAATGTAAAAAGTTAAATTTAAGTAAGTCAGATTATATCAGAAAATTGATTAAAGAATATACCCCTATCAAAGCTGATATGAGTATACTAGAAAAACATCGTGATGAATTCAAAATGATCGGAAATGGACTTAATACTATTGCTAGAGATGCACATAGATATGGTTATATTAAAGAACGTGATTTAAATCATTATTTAACTTGGTTGAATGATATATGTGACGATATAAAATTCAATTTAAACAGCGAATAATATTTTTAAAAAATTGGATAGAAATATCCGATTTTTTCTTTAGCAATTTTAGTCGAAGTATGGAAAATATAAGCAATATATAGTATAATATTAACAGAAAAAAACGCTTATCATTATTAAGATGACTAAATGGTTTTAAAGTAAGGAGTTGTAATAATGGAAACTACTAACCTATCAAAAATTAGAAGAAATAAAATGTTAAATACAATTAATGAAATTAAAAAAAATATTACTGATGAAGAAACATTAACTAATTTATCAATGATAGAAAATGAATTGACTAAAAAGAAATATGGACTTATATGGGAAGAACACGAAGAAAGAGTTGATAAAGAGCTAAAAACTAAAATACCTACTTTTGAAGAAGTAAAGGATAAAGAAATAGTATCTAATCCAAAAGATAAGTTTAATTTTTTACTAGAGGGAGATAATCTTCATAGTTTATATCTATTAGAAAAAACTCATAAAAGTAAAATTGATTTAATCATTATTGATCCTCCATATAATACTGGAAGTAAAGAGTTTATGTACAATGATACTTATATTGATTCAGAAGATGGATATAAGCATAGCAAATGGCTATCATTTATGGATAAGCGATTAAGAATGGCAAAAGATTTGCTATCTAATCGAGGATTTATATATATAAATATTGACCAAAATGAATTTGCTCAATTGAAATTGTTATGTGATGAAATATTTGGAGAAAAAAACTATGTTAATGAAATAATATGGCAAAAATTAACTGCTTCCAAATCTCAAAGCACCTATTTTTCAAACTTACATGAAAAAATATTAGTATATAGAAAAAGTGAAGAATCAGTAATGAAAAAACTTTATTTTGCAGTTGATGAGAAAGATAAAAACTATCCATACATCGAAGAAAATACTGGAAGAAAATACGGATCTTTTGATTTTACACAAAGTGGACAAGGTTCTGCTAAATATTTTGGAGACAAATTATTAAAACCACCGAAAGGGAAACACTGGATATGGAGTCAACAAAAGATAGATGAAGGTTTAAAAAATGGGACAATAATTTTTACAAGTAATGGTTTGCCAAGAGTCAAAAGGTATTTAGATAATAAAAAAGGGAATCCTATTGGAGATATTTGGATCAATAATGGAGTAACTAACTTGTCATCAAATGATAAAGAAAGAGTTGGATTTGATACTCAAAAACCATTAAGCATGATACAAAGAATACTTGATACTATGCCGAATGATATTTTGGTATTAGATTTTTTTGCAGGTTCTGGAACAACAGGTCATGGAGTTTTACTTCAAAATACATTTGATAATGGAACTCGACATTTTATTCTTTGTACTAATAATGAGAACCAAATTTGTGAAAATATAACTTACAAGAGAATAAAAAACGTAATTGAAGGTTATGGGAAATATAATCCATTAGAAGCAAACTTAAAATATTATAAATGTACTTATATTCCTAGAATAAATACGGAAGATGAAAATCTTCACAATAATTTACTAATCAATATTAAAAATCTTATTCAATTAGAAAATGGTATTGAAATAGATGATAATAAAATTAGAGTTTATTTAGATGAAGATGAATTAGATAAATTTAGTAAAAATCAAAGTGAATTAGATGTCTGCGAAAAAGTATATATATCATCAGATATACTCTTAACATCAATGCAAGAATCTATATTTAAAAATAATAATATTGAAGTATATATCATACCAGAATATTATTTTGAAGATGAAATTATGGAGGTAATGTAAATGCAAGGAATTAAATTAAAAAAATTTCAACTTGATACAGTAAATAAATTATTAGATGCTACAAGTATTGGCACTAAAAAAGAAATATTAGTACAAGCACCTACTGGATCTGGTAAAACAATTATATTACTTTCATATATTGAAGAATATTTTAAAGAAAATAAAAATGTTTTATTTGTATGGCTTACTCCTGGTAAAGGAGATTTAGAAGAACAAAGTAGAAAGAAAATGTTAAAATTTTTGCCTCATCATAAAACACAAAATATTCAAGATGTATTACTTCAAGGTTTTGAAGAAAAATCTACTGCATTTATTAACTGGGAAACGATTACTAAAAAAGGAAACAATGCTTTAAAAGATGCTGAAAGAAAAAATCTATATGAAAGAATACATGAAGCACATAACTCAGGATACAAATTTATTGTAATTGTTGATGAAGAACATTTAAATAAAACTGTTAAAGCTGAAAGTATTATTGAATATATGAATCCTAATTATATTATAAGAGTTAGTGCTACTACTAAAACAAATAAAGAAGCAGAATTTATTGCAATAGATGAATTAGAAGTTATAAATTCTGGTTTGATTACAAGAGCACTTTATATTAATGAAAATGTATCTAATGATACTACTCTTTCTAATGAACATGAATATTTACTTGACCTTGCAATAGAAAAAAGAAAAGCAATTAAAAATGAATATTTAAAATTAGGTGTTCAAGTAAATCCTCTAATAATTATTCAAGTACCAAGTAAATCCGATGATTTAATAAAAATGATAGAAAAAATTCTTGAAGAAAAAGGATATGACTATATAAAACAGAATCTTGCTATATGGCTTGCTGACAGAAAAGAAAATATAGATAATATTGAAGATAATGAATCAAATCAAGCAATACTTATTATGAAACAAGCAATATCTACTGGTTGGGATTGTCCTCGTGCTAAAATACTTGTAAAACTTCGTGATAATATGAATGAAGATTTTGAAACTCAAACTATTGGTAGAATTAGAAGAATGCCACAAGGACATCACTATGATAATGTTTTACTTGATAATTGTTATTTATATACTTTTGATGAAAAATATGAACAATCTGTTAAACAAGAATTAGGTAGTAATGCTTATGATACAAAAGTTATATTTTTAAAAAATGAATATAAAAACTTTACTTTAAAGAAATTAACTTTTGATAATAATTTTGATGGTTTTGATGAAAGAGAAACATTCAATATATTACATAAATTTTATATAGATAAATATAAACTAACTTCTAAAAAGAAAGATAATAAGACAATTTTAGAAGCTAATGGATATGTTTTTAAAGATACTATTGATAATTACATAGTTCAAGATAAAATTGTTAGGATTAATAGCAATGAACTAGAAAACGCTAATAGAATTAAAGTACAATCTACTGTAACTACAAATAAAAATGGTTTTGAATTAAGACATTCTATAAATGAAATAGCATCTAAAATTGGTATGCGTTATGATAGAACTAGATTAATGCTAGAAAGAATGTTTTGGAAACAAAAATTATTTACTAAAAAATTTGTAGATTTAACTTTAACTGAGTTTTATGCTTTTGTGATAAATAATGAAGATATATTAAAACATGATTTTCAAGAAGCAGTATCTCAAAAAGCAAGACAAATAAAAATGAAATTTGAAGAATTAAAAGAGATTGATTGGCATTTTCCAGAAATGGATTATATCAAATATGATCCTAAAATGAGGGATACTACTATTTATGAAAAATCAACATATTTAAATTATCCTAATAGCACAATAAAATCAAAGTCTGAAAGAATGTTTGAATATTTTTGTGAAAATAGCGAAAATATTAAGTGGTTTTATAAAAATGGAGAAAAATCTAGTGACTATTTTTCAATAGTTTATGTAGATGCAGTAAATCATAAGTGGCACTTCTACCCTGATTTCATAGTTTGCGATAAAGATAATAAAATTTGGATTATTGAAACAAAAGGCGGAGAAAATGCTGAAGGTGAATCTAAAAATATTGATATTAAAGTAGAAAATAAGTTTGAATCGTTAAAAGAATATGCTGAAAAGTATAATGTAAATTGGGGATTCGTTAGGGATTATGATAAGAATGATTCATTATATTTATGTAATACAGAATATACAGAAGATATGGAAAATGATAATTGGAAATTGTTAAAAGAGATATTTAAATAATTAATATTATTTCAGGGGATGAATATCAAGTGAAAATAAAACGTAAATTAAAAAAAATAAAATGGAAAATAAAAAATCTCTATTTAAAAAATGAACACAAAATAATACCTATAGTTAATTTTATTAAAAATTTAATTATACTAATTCTCATATTAATTAGTTTTTTCTATATATTATATATATTAAAAATTATTTCTATTAAAGGTAATTTTTCAATAAAATTTAATTTATTAGAATACAAAGAAATTTACAAAGATTTAGTTATTGCACAAATTAGTAGTACCTTTCTAACAACAGCGGTCTTATCATTAATTGCAAGTATTGAAAATAAACATATTTTGGGGGAAAAGGAAACAGAGTTGCTTTTCGGAAAGAAAATTCAAGGGTTCTATATTCCTATGTTTACTTTATATGTAATAATGATTATTAATATTATATTAATGATTAATGAAATATCAGCAAATATACTACTTACACTTTTTTTCTTATCTGTATACATTTTGATATATATAATTAACAAAATTGGAGTAATATTTTTAACAACAAAAAAATATACTAAAATTCTTTATTACAAATATTATAAAGAAGCAGAAAATAATATAATTAATAATATTCCACCAAAAAATTATGAAAATAAATTATTATTTAATTTAAAAGATAATACTATTGGATTAATTGCCGAAAAGAATCTTTCATATATGAAAAATGTGAATATGTATGAAGTTATCATTGATAGGTTATTGTTTAATATTCCAAAAGATATACAAAAATATCATTTAAACATGAGTTATGCACAATCAATTATTAATGATTATATTGAAATAATAGAGCATTTCTTATATTTTGACGAAACTATTAGAGCAATTCAATGCTATAATTGGTTACTTTCTAGATTTAATTTTCATAACATTTATATTCCTTACAGTAATATGGACTATATATTTGATAATTTAATTAACAAAATAACAGATTTAAAAAACGAATATGATGTAAAAAAATATCTAGGTAGATTGTCTGCAATAATAACTAATATAGAACTCCAAGAGCATTATGCTTTAACAAATGACTATACATATACTGGTTTTTCAGAAATGAAACAAGAACATATTTATCATCATAATAGTAAATATTTTGAAAGAATTTATGATAAAGTATATACTAATAAATATTTAAGTGATGCAGAGAAAATCAATTGCTACACTGAATTACATGAAATATTTAGAATGTCTGCTCATAATGGATGTAACATTATAAGAGATATTTCAAATTTTTCTTTCGATTATAAAGAGCCAAAAAAAAGAGAAATGCCACCATGTATTTTAGGACAATCAACAGCATTATTATTACTTAGAACATTAAAAAACAAAGATGAAAGATCATTTAAATTATTTATAGGAATGAATATTAATGGAGATGAAATGAGTTTTGCAATACATTGTATGCTATTGTCTTTAATTGCAGTAAAAAGAAATAAAATGGACCAAAATATTTATAGTGATTATTATGGAATAAACCTTGAATATTGCAAAAATATTATTCATAAAGAGTTAGATAAAATATTTACTCAACTGAATTTATGGCAAAAAGATAAATTGATAAATCAATTACAATATGATTATGATTACATAATTAAAACTTGTGTAGATGAAACAAAAGATAAGTTATTTCTTGAATATATATTTAAATTTGATAAATCATTAGTTGATCAATATTTTATAAAATTAAGTAAAAAATATAATATAAAAATAAAAATAAAAAATTATAAAGAAAAAAATTATAAAAAATTAATAAACGAATATATTACAAATTAATTGTATAAGTTAATATATTATAGATAAAAATATTGTAAAAGAATTATACTTAATATATAATTATATACAGAAAGAGAACAAAGTTCGTAACTTGTATGTTATTCGCTCCATAAGGTAAAATCGTCGCACCAATGTGACGTTAATGATTAAATCAACTGAAAAGTTGATTTTTTTTGTTAAAAGAAAGGATTGGTGTGATATAATGATTAAAATAATAAAAAAGAAAATCAATATGAGTGATGAACTCAAAGCCAAAATTAATTGGTCTTGCAAATTTAATAAGAAGTCCTATCAAATAATTGAAGGATGCTTACGTATTGTTGAACATACCAATTTAGCGTATGTAGAGCCACATAAGGTTATAATAAATAACCAATTATATTTATTTTTTAATGAACAAAAATACTTTTACATAGGGAATCTACAAAATAAGATTCCATTGTCTGATTTATCAGAGTACATAGCAAGGCATTAATTGGAGAGTTTATATACTCCCATTATATTGATTATTTTTGGTGTGTAATAATCTATTAATGAAAGGTGTCCTTGTTATGTGACACCTTTTTTGGTGTATTCATTACCATAAAAGAAAGGAGCATGATAAATATGGATAATGAAAGAAAAATTGCGGGTGTTTATATTCGTGTTTCAACAGAAGATCAAGCAAGAGAAGGATTCTCACTTGGAGAACAAGAAGAAAAATTATTAGCATTATGTAAGTTTAAAGATTTAGAAGTTTATAAGGTCTACAAAGATGCAGGAATATCTGCTAAAGATATGGAACATAGACCACAATTTCAAGAAATGCTAAAAGATATGAAAAATGGAAAAATTAATTATATTGTTGCTTATAAACTTGATAGAATTACTCGTTCAGTTCGTGATTTAGAAGAATTAATATCTGTTTTAGAGCAATATAATTGCTTTCTACTATGTGATAGAGATGATGTTAATACATCTACTGCGAATGGTAGATTCTTTGTAAGAATGCTTACAGTTTTATCTCAATTAGAAATTGAAATAGTTAGTGAAAGAACTAAATTTGGATTAAATGGAGCCATAAAATCAGGGCATATTCCAGGACAACGACCATTTGGATATAAAAGTGCTGATGATAAAAAAATGATTATTGATAATGCTACTAGACCATATGTAGAAAAGATATTTGATATGTATTTAGAAGGAAAAAGTTTTCAGCAAATTGCCAATTATTTTGAAGAAAATAATATCTATCCTAATAAGAAATGGAAGGATACTACTATTCAAAAAATAATTGATAATAAAATTTATATGGGAGATTATGAACAATATAAGCGAATTGGAAAACAAGAAAATTTAGAACCTATTGTTTATATGAATGTTGTAGAACCTATTATCTCTCGTGCTAAATGGGAAGAATGTCAAAGACAAAAAGAAAGAAATCAAAGAACTTATACTAGAGATAGGATTTATACTTTCTTTCAAAGATTAAAATGTCCAAATTGTAGTCGCATTATGAAGTGTAAAGGTTCTGGTGGTGCCAAAAGAAAGTATATGTATTACACTTGTGAACATTGTCATATTAACTTCAATGAAAATTATGTCGAACTATTATTAAAAGATTTTATTTACGATTTATTAGAATATGATATGGCCGTTAAAAAGTTTTTCTTACCAGTTTTAGAAGATAAATCTAATAATATTGATACAAGCACTATTGATAAAGAGATTCGAGAATTGCAAAAACAAAGAGATAGAATTAAGCAAGCATATATAAAAGGTATTGTTGAAATTGATGATTTTAAAGAAGATTATAAACTTATCGAAGATAAACTTGCTAATCTTGAAACAAAAAAACTAGAGTTAATTAATTTAGAAAATTTTAATTATTCACCACACGAATTACTTGCAGAAAGAGATTTAGAAAAAGAAAAAATGATAAGACTTGATACTTTAAATTCATTATTAAAATCAAAATGGAATGTTATGGATAAGTCTGAAAAACAAGAATTTATTTCTAAATTTATTGATACTATCGAAATAAAGAAAGATAATAAAGGAAATTTAATTCTTGAAAAAATTAATTTTAGAAATGGATTTGTTAATCAATTATTAAAGTTTTATGATGTAGGAATATTTGATGTTGCAGTACCTGTTATGATTAATAATGAAGAAAATTATATTAAAGGTAGCAGAATGAATGAAGAACAACTAAATAAATATTTATCTAAAATGAATGAACATTTTGAAACATCTTTTTATGAAATGTATGAAAATGTTGATACTGAAACTGATGAAATAACTTTTGAATATCAACCAAAAATTGATGAAAAAATTATAAGATTTGTAGCATTAACTAATACAAATGGTTTTCCAATATCAAAAGAAAATATTAAAGACAGATATGGAATTGTAAGTTATAAACCAAATAAATTATTAGAAAATTAGAAAGGAATTGATTAAATTATGAATATTAAATATATACAAGTAGGAGATTATTTATTACCAAACTTAATAATAAAAAAAGAAACTTTTCAGCAAATTGGAAAGTACGGTTATTTAAGATTAAATTATATTAAGAAATATAAAAAAGGATTATATCAATCATTATTAATGAAAAACGAATTAACAAAACATCTTCTTTCAGTCAGTAATGAATGTGAAGAAAGATTAAATGAATTAATGGATAATTATATTAAAATTGATGAAAGACTATCTGAAAAAAATAAGGAAATAAATCAAATTGAATGGGTAAAATTGATGAATAATTACAAAAATATGGCTGAAGAAATTATATTAAAGGAGTTAATCTATGTTTGATATTATTTATAAGCAAGCAACGGATTTATACTCCCACCATATAAATCCACTTTTTAGAAAGGATAAACCTTTGTATGGCAACAACTTCAATTTGGAGTATTAAAAATAATTTAAAACAATCTATAAATTATATCATCAACCCAAAGAAAACAATTAATAAAGATTATGGTAAAGACACTTATAATTATCTTGAACTTAACGATAACGAGTATAATTTTAAACAAGAAAAAGTATGTTATGTTAGTTGCATAAATTGTTCTGAAAATAATCCTTATGATGATATGAAGTTTACAAAAGAACAATATGGAAAAATAGATGGTATCCTTGCTTTTCACGGTTATCAGTCTTTTAAAGAAGGAGAAGTAACTGCTAATATTGCACACGAAATTGGAGTTAAGTTTGCAGAAGAAATGTTTGGAGATTATGAAGTGGTTGTTGCTACCCATCAAAATACTAATCATATACACAATCATTTTATACTGAACTCCGTTTCATTTAAAACTGGAAAGAAATATAATAACAATAGAACTAATTTAGCAAAATTAAGACAAATATCAGATTCAATTTGTGCAGAATATGGATTAAGTGTTCTTGAAGAAGATGTTGGTTATAAAAATACCTGTAAATATAAAATTTTAAATAATGATTATTATAAAATAATGAAAGAAGATTTAGATAATGTCATAAGTTATTCAGTTACTCTTAAACAAGTTATAGAACGACTTAAAAAAATAGATTATCAGGTATATTCTCGTAATGGTATAATAACTATTTATAAAGATGGATATGATAAAGTTAGAATAGAAAAAGCATTTGGTAATGATTATTCAATAGATAGTATAAATAAGCGATTATATTCATCCAGACAAATTATATTTAAACCTTTAACACAAAGAATTATCTTTGAAGAATATTCTAAAACTGATAAACATCATAAAGGTATATATGGCTTATATTTATATTATTGTTATTTATTAAAAGTCTTTCCAGAAAAGCATCCTAAACAATATTTACCTTATTCAATTAGACAGGATATAAAAAAGATGAATCAAATATCTGAAGAAACAAGATTTATGGTAAAAAATAATATTGAAACTATTGATGATTTAAAAGCATTTTCTAAAAATAATTATCAAGAATATAGTTTACTAATGAGTAAAAGAGAAAATCTTTGGAAACAATATCATAGAGCAAAAAATGAAGAGGATAAATCTAAAATACTCACTGAAATAAATAATATTCAACCATTAATTAAAGAACTTCGCAAACTGAAAAATTATTGCAATAATATTGAAGAACGTTCTAAAATTATACAAAATAATATTAATAATTTCGATAAAGATTTAAACAAAGAAAAAGACAATTCTAGGTGTTTATAACATGATTGTCTTTTTTATTTATACATCAATTAATTTTATTTCTGAATTTTGAGTAATTAAGTTGTAAACTTGTTCCATATCAATAAATTTGGATTTTATATTTTCAGCAAGAATTAATAAGTTTACTACATTTAAAGCCCCACCATTAATTTTGGTAGATTGTGCAATATTTTCTAATTTTTCTTCAAATTGGCCGTTAAATTCACTTGATACAAATAGGAAACTAAATTTATTTAATAAATCGGGAAAATTATTCCACCATTTGTTTGAATTTATTTTTACATCTCTTTTATTGTTTTCCTCCACATATCTTCTCATTTCATCAGCCTGTGAAATTGGTAATGAATATCCTTTAGAGTATGCTTTAGTATCAATAATAGTTCCATAGTTTTCCTTTAAATTTTCGGTATAGATTATTCCGTCAGGTTTTCTTCCACCACCTAGATGAATGCCTTTATAACCACATTCTGAAACAAATAGGTCAACAACTTCCATTTCAAATTGTCTATTTGATTTTGGATCATATGCTAAATCAATTAAATTAAGATAATTGTGAGATATATTTTCAAGCATGTCTCTACAAAAATCTTTTAACCTTAATGTATCGCTTTTGCCACTTCCAATAGAGTTAATAGGAATAACTAAATTTTGAATATCATCATTTAATATGAAACCATTACTAGATTCTTTAACAAATAATCCTATATTTTGTAAACCAATTAGATCATCCCTAATTGTTTCAATAGACTCTTCAAATTCTACTTCTTTTAATTTTTCTTGTAGTTTTGTTAAAGAGAGTGGAGAATTAGAATCCGATAAAAATTTTATCAAATATGCGCGCCTATTTCTTATATAATATCTATCAGTTGCTTTAGTACATAGCATTTCCCAAAACACATTTTTTGGGAGCCTTGAAACTTTATTAATCCCTTGCAATTTTCTATAAGCTTTTAATCCATCAGGTGTAATTAAATATGCTTGTCCTAGTTTTTCTGTGTATTCTTTGTTACCAACTATAACTTTATATTCTTTTTCAACTTGTCTAACTAATCCTAATTTTTGAAGCCATTTACATATTTGTCTAGCATATTTGTCTGATGAACCATCCCAATCAGATTTCATTTTATTCTTTTCTTTCAAATCATCTGTCATAGCAAGAGATGTAAGTAATATGTTTTGAGGTAGCGAGGTAAAACCTTCATCTCCTACAAAACCTAGTTTACTACCAATTTCAAATTTTGATAAATGTTCTCCATTTGATAAAAGTTGTAAAATTCTTGAAACTGGTGGATATTTTAAAATAGCATTTAATAAACATTCTTTTTCTTCGTTAGAATTATTTTCAGTCTTTGAATATGCTAATCCATCTTCAGTAATTTCAAAGGTATCATCTTCACCGTTATATTTTATAAATCCACACAAATGAGCCCATCTTAAAAAACTATCAGAAGCCCAATCCGTTATATAAGGTTTTACTTGACCACAAACTGAAGCTTGTATAATTGAATTACATTGAGAATTTTTACGAGGAATTGAGTGTGTTCCGACAAGATCTGCATATGTAATTTTTAAAGGTTTAGATTTTAAAATTGTTTGAAATTTTTCTACTAAATTTCTATCATCAACAAGCATTGGTAATCTAGCAATAATTAAGTTCTCATGAAATTTAGATTTATTATCAAAAATTTGAACAACATTTTTTAAACTGTTGAAATCTGAAGCATCTTGTGACCATCCAAATGATCTTTTTGATGAATATTTTGTTGATAATTCTATATTACTCATTTTCTACCTCCCCATAATTTGTAATTAAAACTTCAATTGTATCATTTTTATTTTTTCTTCTATAATTAGAATTATTAAATGTATTTTCTATTATATAAACATTATATTTTTTTGACCACTCAGTTAAAACTTCGTTTTTCCTATTATTAGCGATTAGTACATTTGATAATGCAAATTTTATTTTCCTAGAATTTAAGTTATCTAATATATTTAATAATTGTTTTTCATCATCAACTGTCCAATCTTTTACACCTCTATTGCCGTCATTATAACTACCAGTCGTAATTAAATATGGTGGATCACAATAAACGAAATCATCTTCTCCCAATTTAGAAAAATCAAAATCTACAAATTTTTCTTTTGAAATTTTTATGTTAATATTGTTTATTTTATCAACAAATTGTTTTAAATTTTTCTTTGTATTTTGATTATAGCAACTTCTATTTTTTCCAAATGGTGTATTATATTTCATATTTTGATTAAATCTTATTTGATAATTAAAACTATACAAAATTAAAGTGTAAAAATCTAAAACTCTTTCATCAATATTTTCATATATATAATGATTATATTTGTTTCTTAATTTTAAAAATGCTTCTGAATTTTCTTTATTCAAATTATTAAAATTAATATTATCTTCAAGTTTATCAATCACTTCATTAGCTGTATTATCAGAAAAGTAATTCATTAATTCACATAATGGCTCAATTACATCATTATAAATTACGGTTTCAGCATCAACATTAATTCCTACATTAAATCCACCACCAAATAAATCAACAAATGTATTTATTTTTTTAGGAAATTTGGGAATTATTTGATTTAATATTTTATATTTACCACCAACATAATTTAATGGAGATTTTATATATACCTCACTCATCTTAATCACCATTTATCCTTTTTATAGAGGAATTAAAATATTTTTCATCTAATTCAAAACCAATATAATTTCTATTAGTTTTAATGGCACTAATTGCGGTTGTTCCTGACCCCATAAAAGGGTCTAAAATCAAATCGTCTTTATTACTATGTATTTTTATTAGATATTCTATTAATTTTAACGGTTTTTGCGTTGGATGATATCTTTTGCAACCACCACCACTTTCAGATGGAATGGAAATAACACTGCTTTCATATTTAGCGTTTTGTCTGTTATACGTCCATTTTCCAGGTTTTACAAACCAAATAATCATTTCTATATCTGGAACATACCTTCTATCTCTATTTCTAGGCATTGGATTAGTCTTTTTCCAAATTAATGTATCTTTATAAACAAAACCTAAATTTTGTGCATAATTAATAATTTCTGTCGCTTTTTTAAAGTCATTAAAAACTAATAAAGAACCACCTTTATTTAATAATTCATAAGATTTTTTTATCCAAGGTTTATTATTAAATTCCTTATCCCATTCGCCAAAATCAGTTCCTTTTCTAGGATTTTTTCTATCTTTCATTGTATGAAATTGAGATTTCTTTGATATTACGTATGGAGGGTCTGCAATAATTAAATCAACTTTTAAGTTTTCTTTAATCATTTTATTCATACCTTTGTTACAATCGATATTATAAATATTATTGATTTTCATCATTACACCTCCCAAACAAGAACATTATAACTAATAAAATTATACTATAAAACCGCTAATTATTCTAGATTTTCCCAAATATTTATAAAAAAAGATGGTAAAAGTGATATAATATTATGCAAACAACTTTTGGGCGGTGATAGTATGAAATTCGAGTTTTTTAATTATGAAACAAAGAAAAAAATTAACTTTGAAACAGAAAAACATTTAATAGCAATATATGGTAAAAATGGTAGTGGTAAAACGACATTTAGTAGAATTAATTTATTTGATAGTAAATATGTATTTAACGAGGATTTTATATATTCTAATGTTTTTAATGTATCAGAAAAAGGATTTACTCAAACATCCATAACTAAAGAAAATTTTTCTGGTTTATGGTTAGGAGAAAATATTGTTAAAATTAGACAAGAAATTTCAAAAATTAGAGAACAGGAAAAAGAAATAAAGGAAAATTATCAGCAAATAGCAAGTAAATATGTAAAATTTTTTTCTGAACAAGGTATCCCATTTAATTACGAGCAAAAAACAAAAGAAATTAAAAATGATAACTTCAATTTAACTGATGAAGATATTACTGTTCAAGCAAGCAAGTACATTGCTTCTTACACATTTAAGACAGATATCAAAAATAAAACTGAACTAAAAGAAAAAATTAATTATTTAAAGAAAAATGATATATATAATAATTTGATTTTAAAAATACAAAATAATAAATTATTAAGTGAATTACTATTAAAAGAGAAAAATAATTATGTTACTATTTTAAATAAGAGAATTGATATACTAAAAAAGAACCAAGAAATAATAAAGAAAACAGAAAATATATTTAAAGAAGATGAAATAACTGATGATATTAAAATAAAAGTACATGAATGGTATTTAATACACGAAAATAAAGATCATTGCATTTTTTGCGGAAATAAAAATATAAATGATTCGTTAGAAAAGTGGAAAACAGTATTTACTAATACAAATATAATAGAAAAACAAGATATTATTAAAGATTTGGATAATATAATAGATGATTGTACTAAAATTGTAAATGAAAAAATATACAAATCAGTAGATGAAGAAATAATTGATTACATAAATACTATAACTGAAAAAATTAAAATAGCAAAATCTATGATTGAAATAGGAATTTATGAAAATATTAATTTTGATTTAAATATAAAAAATATTAAAATAATAGAGATAAGGGAGTTAACAAATAATATTATTAATTATTCCATGAATCTATCAATTAATAGTATAGAATTTTATTATAATGCCCAATTATATAACGAGAATTTAAGAAAAACTAAAACTAATGAATTAGATAAATTAATGGATACTGAGGGAGAAATAATTGCTAGAAATATTAATGATATATTTAAGAATTTAGGGTTAAACAAAAATATAAATATTACTGTTGATAAACACTCTGTTCCACATAAATTTGCTTATAGTATTACAAATCATAAGGATGTCAATGAGTTGAGTGATGGTCAAAAGCATAAATTAGCACTTGCGATTTTTATAAATTCTATAATAAATGATGATTTAACAAATAAGGTAATTGTTATAGACGATCCTGTTGTTTCATTAGATATTTCAAGTTATATATTGTTTAAACAATTTCTTGTTTCAGAATTAATAAAAGAAAAATTTAAGGATTCAACTAAACTAATATTGTTAACACATGACATTACTTATCTTTACATTCAACTTTCAAATATTTTTAATGATAATAATATGAAAAATGATACTTGTGTGTATAAGTTATCTAGTGACAAAATTTCTGAAATACCAATTGATTATATTAAAACTGATGATATATCATTATTTAAATTAGCACTTTCAAAATGTTCAAATATTCAAGAATTAAAAAGTTTAAATGTAATAACTAATAAAATTTTTAGAATAATTATTGATATACGATTAAGATTTTATGGAATATCTGATACTTCTGAAGTTGGTCATCAATTACTACCTATTGATAATGACAAAAAAGAACTGCTACAAACATACAGCAATCATTTATCTAAAGTATCGAGACAAAATAATCCGATATTATGTGATATATATAATAGTATTTTATACATTAAAAACACTGCCGAATTATTTGGAATTAATGATTTTATTAGCAATAAAGAACTAAATAACATAAAAAATATTATTAGCAACAACATAAATGGAAATATTAGTGATGATATTTTCAATGTAATTAATTCAATAAGCAGTTTCTTAAAGAAAACAACAAATAAAGAAATGAAAGGATATGTAGAACATACACGTGTTTCTTATACAAGAAATTTAATAGGTTTAAGTTTAGATGACTTTTTTGAATAATGTCTATTGATTTTTAAATGTTTATCATATATAATTTATTTAGTTGATTTAATCCATCTTGGGAGTGTAATTTTTCTTATACGTGTATAGTTAAGGCTCCATTTGAAAACAACTTACGGACTAATTAAAAGTTCGTGAGTTTTTATTTTATATAAAGGCTTAAAGTTCTCTTTCTAGGAAGGAGGACTTTTTTGATGTTGGAATTAAAAACTATTCAAAAATTAAAGCCAAATATTGAAATATTGGAGGCAATTAAAGACTACACTTACAAAGTAAAAAAAGGAACTATAAAGCATATCTTACATACTAATTTACAAGTTATAGAGCCTACTGAATACTTAATTACATATCCTACTACTCTTACGATACTTGAATATCAAGTAAATGAAATCTCTAATAAACCATTTTATATTAGTGAACATAATCAAAAATATAATCTCAAAGAAATTATCCAAATTTTAAAGAAATTTAAAGTTTAGACTTTACTTTCTTCAATTTTGTGAGGAAACATATGAGAGGGTGTCTGCTTTTTCTTATTTAAGTTAGGAAACTTATGAAAGAATGTAAAAATTGCGTAAAATTTTAACTTTTTTCACATTTATGGGTTATATTTTGGCGTTTTAGTTAGGAAACAAGTGAGAGGACATTCTCTCAAATCTTAAAAAGAGAGGAAGATAATTTATGAGATGTGCAGTATATGTAAGAGTTAGTACAGATGACCAAAGAGATAATGGTTATTCTATTGATTCACAACTTCGTACGATTAAAGAATATTGTGAAAAAAATGATTATAGTATTGTAGATGTTTATAATGACGCAGGACATTCTGGTAAAGATTTAATGCGACCAGAAATGCAACGATTACTTGCAGATATTAAGGCTAAAAAGTTTGATAAACTAATTGCTATTAAAGTAGATAGACTTACTAGAAACAATTATGATGGCTTTTGGTTACTTAACTATTGTGAAGAACACGAAGTTAAAATAGAACTTATATTAGAACCTTATGATGTATCTACTGCTAATGGTGAAATGATTTTTGGAATGAATTTAGTGTTTGGTCAAAGAGAAAGAAAAGAAATTGGTGTAAGAACAAAACGAGCAATGGAAGAAATGGCACTTGAGCATATCCACCCTAGTAAAGTCCCTTATGGCTATACGCGAAATAAAGATACAGAACATTTAGAAATTGAGCCTATTGAAGCACAAGTTGTGAAAGAAATCTTTAAACTGTGTAAAGAGGGACATTCTACAAGAAGTATTGCTACTATTATGAAAAACAATAATGCCTACCTAAAAAATGGAAAATGGCGAAGTGATAGAGTCTATAAAATACTTATTAATTCCATTTATATTGGTATATTTGAATATGGAAAATATAAGAGAAAAGCACAAGATATTTTAAGAGTGAAAGATTATTGTGAGCCAATTATTGATGAAACTACTTGGAATGCTACTAGAAATGTACTAATAAAGAACAAACACTCTAACTATGGAGAACATATTCATTTATTTTCAGGATTAGTAAAATACCCTATATGTGGTGAGATTATGACATCATCAGAATCTTTTAAATATCCAAATGGGAAACTAAAAGTTTATTATCATTTGAGATGTAAAAATCATAATTGTAATGGTTTTGGCCTTCATTACAACACAGAGAAAATAGAATCAAAACTAAAACGAGTATTAGAAGAATTAACGATATTTATGCTTTCTATAGATAATGAGATTATTACTTGTAACTCTACTAAAAGTAATGATGTAAAAGAGATAGAAAAAGCCATTGAAAAGTTAAAAACACAAGAGAAAAGATTAGTAGATTTATATTTAAGTTCTACTTTAGATGTCGAAACCATTAACCATAAAAACGATGTCATTAAAAAAGAAATTGATAAACTAAATAAGAAGAAAACTACTCTTGATCCAGATAATGATTTTAAAGAATATACAGTAGAACTAGTTAAAAAATTAGACTGTATAGAAGAAAATGATAAATTAATTTTTAATATTAAAAGTATAGGCTTTATATTTCTTTATGACTTATTAACAAGAGAAGCTAAAAGAGATATGATTCATAGACTCATATCACAAATTGAAATCACTAGAGATAGTAACTACAATATTGATATTAAAAATATAAAATTTACAGATGAATTTATAACAAAAAGTAGTAAATCTTATTTAAAATATTTAAATGAAATTATTATAAACGATAATATCGGCATTAAATATCAAGAAGAAATAGATGAAGAAAAACTTAAAAAAATAGAATTAGAATATGATATTTTATCAATTAAAAAAATGAAAAATAACGAGTATTCTAATGAATTTATAGAAGATTTTATTTCAAAATCACGAGAGCATTTATATATAGATGGCATTATTAGTTGCGAGTATATGGAAGGTAATACTATCAAAGATGTTTTATTATTAGTATCTAAAGAAGATATTAGAGTAGCAAATTAAGAAAGAAATGGAGAGATAAAAAATGAAAATAAATTATACAAAAATTGGTGATTATTTATTACCAGACTTAATTATTAAGGTGCAAAATAATAAACAAATTAATAAATATGGAAGATTAAAACTTAACTATCTGAAAGAATATGACAAACCTTTTTATACTACACTTTTAATGAAAAATAAACTAACAAATTATCTTGTTTCAGTTAATATTGAAGCAGAAAATAGATTCAATATTTTAATGGAAAGTTATAAAAAATCAGATGAAAAACTATCTGAAAAAAATAAAAATGATAACCTTCTTGAGTGGGTAAAGTTTATGAATAACTACAAAAATTGTGCTGAAGAAATTATTTTAAAAGAACTTATCTATACTAAAAATGTGTGAGGACACTTTCAAATATTTGTCCTAGCCAGCACTGAATTCGTACTCCCGTACAAATTCTATTATGGGAATTCCCATACCCTTAAATTATAGAAAGGATGATTTTAATTATGAGAAAAAGAAATATAAAAGTTAATGTATTTTGAGTCTGTAAAAAAATCTGTGTAAATGACTAAAAAATCTTTCCATAATATAATAAAAGAAATGGAGAGATTTTTATATGAAGGAAAAAAATAATAATGGAA
>ERZ1643251.1633-NODE-1633-length-25068-cov-26.233279_pt1 | contig 25068 bp, 17 predicted proteins | sample MGYA00579261_ERZ1643251 | MGnify/ENA primary metagenome ERZ1643251 (study PRJEB29033, sample SAMEA4952267) | chicken gut metagenome | biome: Broiler Chicken; feature: Gastrointestinal Tract; material: Caecum | place: Ireland | collected 2018 | study: Broiler... | reverse complement strand
GTCCACACCCCCATCATCACCGCCTCCGACTGTGAGGGCGCCGGCGAGATGTTCCAGGTGACCACTCTGGACGTGAACAACCCGCCCCGCCTGCCTGACGGTAGCGTGGACTGGTCCCAGGACTTCTTTGGTAAGAAGGCCAACCTCACCGTGTCCGGCCAGCTCAACGCCGAGAACTTCGCCATGGCCTTTGGCTCCGTGTACACCTTCGGCCCCACCTTCCGGGCTGAGAACTCCAACACCCAGCGCCACGCCGCTGAGTTCTGGATGATCGAGCCGGAGATCGCCTTTGCCGACCTCAACGACGACATGGACCTGGCCGAGGACATGATTCGCTATATCATCCGCACCGTGCTGGACAAGTGCCCCGACGAGCTCAACTTCTTCAACTCCTTCGTGGACAAGGGCCTGAAGGAGCGTCTGGAGCTGGTGGCGGGCTCCGAGTTTGGCCGTGTCACCTACACCGACGCCATCGAGATTTTGAAGAAGAACAACGACAAGTTCGACTTCAAGGTGGAGTGGGGCTGCGACTTGCAGACCGAGCACGAGCGGTACCTCACCGAGCAGGTGTACAAGAAGCCCGTGTTCGTCACCGACTACCCCAAGGACATCAAGGCCTTCTACATGCGCCTCAACGACGACGGCAAGACCGTGGCCGCTGCCGACTGCCTGGTGCCCGGTATTGGCGAGATCATCGGCGGCTCCCAGCGTGAGGAGCGCATCGAGGTGCTGGAGGAGCGCATGCACCAGCTGGGCCTGGACCCCAAGGACTACTGGTGGTATCTGGACCTGCGCCGCTACGGCTCCTGCCGCCACGCCGGTTTCGGCCTGGGCTTCGAGCGCATGGTGATGTACCTCACCGGCATCAGCAACATCCGGGACGTGGAGCTGCATCCCCGTACCGTTGGCAACGCTGAGTTTTAATCTGAATATGAACCAAACACCCCCCGGACTTCCACAGTCCGGGGGGTGTCTTGCATCCAGTGTATTTCTTATTGACCATCGCCTTCATCATCTTTAAGGTGATAATCTGTATGGATTCGAATTCGTTCTCCTATCTCATTTTCTAAATACAGCACATCATCATCAAGTACAATCTTTCTAAATCCTCCATGATGGTAATGCACGTACTTATGGTGATGAGGACACAACACAATGGTATTTTTATAGCTGTCAATGTACTCTATGTCCTTATCTGACTCTGCCGTGTGCATAGATACGACGTGGTGAACCTCAGAATACAATTCTCCATTCTCTTTGCAAATCAAAGGAATCGAAGCCTGTGGGTCACAGAGTTGGCATTTTCCCTGATATAGTTCCTTCAGTTTTTCTACAAGCAGTTTGTTTCTTTCTGTAATCTCTTGTTTGGATAATTTAGTTTTGTATTTTGACTGGATTTGTTCTAATTCCTTCAACTTTTCAGAGATTATTTGCTGCATGTTCCCTTGAAGAATGATTTCCACTTCTTCATATCGTTGCATAGTATCCTGGTCTTGTTCTACTCCAGTCCTTTTATATCCAAACCTCCCCAGTACATCATTGATACTAGTTCCTAGAATTTTTGCTTTCAGAAAAAGAATATAGTACAGATACGAGGAAACATCTAAGTATACTTCACCGTTCTCATTACTAATTATGGATAGTGCAGTTGCTAGTTTATCGTCATTCATTTTTTCAGTAGCGTTAAGTTCCTTTAAGTAATCATATGGTTTGTAACCTAAAGGTAACTCTCTCACATGTGATATCCTTTCATACCCCCATTCATGCAAAATTTGATCCAACTTTTTCCCGTGCATTAACGCAAAAGAAGCTAGTGTTCCATAATATGGATCATATGACGATATATATATCCTGTTAGAATCAATTAAATACCTTTCTCTAATTAAACTCCTATGTTTTCCTGCTGTGTCGCCCATATAATGCCCACGTGTATAATGGTAACCATAAGATTCAAAAAATTCATATATATTTTGATGGTTTCTGAAAGCCCGGCTCGTAAAAAAGTGATAATCTTCATCGTCCGATTGTAAATGAATTACGTTATTTTCGTCCGCATACTTTCGAATTTTTTCAAGCACTTTTTCCTGAGAAATAAATCGTTTATCACAGCAAACATAATCATACAGCCCAAGGTACTCTGCTAAATCCATATTCTGTTTAGCTGCCAGGTTCCGGATTTTCGTTTTTAGGGATGCATTCAGCTCTATTATTTTCTTTCCATTTGACTCTATAGCCCCTTGTTCCCTCCACATTTTTTCTAGCTTATCCCTAATTCTTAATTCATCCTCAGAAAAAATATCTAAGTCCGTCTTATCAAGCGCCTCTATGATTGTTTTTGGTAATGAGAAAACGACTTTTACAGAAACTCCGTTTCTAACTATTAGCGCTTTGCCCATTGAATTTTTCTTCGGCTTAATTAGCGCAAAGGAAAATTCTTTTCCAATAAACTCCTCTTGCAACATAGAGATGTGTTCGCAAACCACTCTCTCTTCTTCACTGGTCAAATCTAATAACCAAGTTCCATTATCCGAACTTTCACCCTTTTTACTGTTAATATTTTGTCTTGTACAGCCTAATATTTGCGCTATTTCCGCCTCTTTAGTCTCATATTCATCCAAAAGTATATTCATAGTCTGAAAATCATACGAAGAAACTACTTTTGAGTGATTACGCTTAGATTGTATTAGTAACCCAAGTTGTTCAATATATTCTGGAACTTTCACCCCACTTCTTTTAGCACACTCTCGAACGATTCTATAAAGCTCCGGATTGCTCTTACTCAAATTTATAACTATTCCATTTGGAAATGATTCTAATAATAGTTCCTTTATTTCATCATCTGTCAAATTTTCGCTTTCTCTCCTAACATATCTAAATCCAAGTTTTTCCACATACTCCGATACTCTAATCCCCGCTTGTTTCGCTGCTAGTAATATCGCTGGATAAATATCTTTATATGAAGTCAATTTTGAAATAATGCCATCCGGGAAATACTCTTTCAACTTAGTTACAATATATTCATCATTTTTATTCAATGTAGATCCCCCCAAAGATAACATTTTCAATACTTCAACTGTATCTTATCATTTCAACCTACATTATTTCAACATATTATTCCATTCTATTTCACACTCTTCCCAAACCCTTTTGTCTCAGAAATTCTCTCATAACTGCATAAAAAAGCCTCCCTCAGGGAGGGAGGTGGCATGGCGTAAGCCATGACGGAGGGAGCCAAAGGACTCCGCCGCACTTCTTGTGGTGCTGTGGTAGGGGCCGTGGCTTGCCCGGCCCGTGGCTACCCTGGCCTTGCCCTGGGGGATTCGGGAGGGGCAAGCCCCTCCCCTACGCCCAGCAACACCGGAAATCCGGCAAAGCCCTCAGGGCCTGCATTTTTCATTCTTCATTTATCATTATTCATTGCCCTTCATGTTCCAATCCGGGATAAACTTCTCTCCCACGGCCTCCAGCTCCTGCACATACCCCTGAATGCCCAGGGCGTCCATGTAGTTGCGGGCGGCTCTCAGCTCGGAGGGGCGAATGGTGCGCTGCAATTCCGGGAACTGCTCCAGATTTCCACAGGGGGTGTACTGGGCCATCAGCGAAAACAGCACCTCGCCGGGGGCGAACTGCTCCGACACCCAGTCCATCACCCGCTTGGCTTCGGCCAAGCGTCCGGGAAGAATCAAATGGCGGATGACCACGCCCTTTTTCAATAGCCCATCCTCCAACTGCACGGGGCCCGTCTGGCGGAACATTTCCACAATGGCGGCCTTGGCGGTGGAAGGATAGTCCGGGGCGGCGGAGTATTTTGCCGCCAACTCCTCCGTCACATATTTCAGGTCGGGCAGGTACACGTCCACCTTTCCCTCCAGGCTTTTGAGGATCTCCACCCGCTCGTAGCCGCCGCAGTTCCACACCACCGGCAGATTGCCGGGCATGGGTCGGGCAAGCACCTTTTGCAGCACATGGATGTACTGGGTGGGGGTGACCAGTTCAATGTTGTGGGCCCCCTCCCCCGCCAGCTTTTCAAAAAGGGCGTACAGCTCGTCCTCTGTCACCGCTTTGCCTTGGTTTTCGTGGCTGATGGGTCCGTTCTGGCAGAACACGCACCCCAGGGTACAGCCGGAAAAGAACACCGTCCCCGCGCCTTTTGTGCCGGAAATGCAGGGCTCCTCCCAGTGGTGCAGCTCCGCTCGGGCCACCTTGACCACGCTGGACAGACGGCACCAGCCCTTTCCCACCTCCGGGGTACGCTCCGCCCCGCACTGCCTGGGGCACAGATTACAGATCATTCCTGAATCTCCTCCTTCACCACGTCCATCACCCCGGCAAAGGCGTTGGGCACGGCGTAAATGTCGGCAAGCTCCTGCCAGGTGCACCACACCCAGCCCGTGGGCAGCTGGTCCTCCTCCAGGCGCACCACCTGGGCGGTGAGGTGCCACTCCACATGGGAAAAGATGTGCCGGGCCACCCCGCCAAAATGGCCCTTGGGCATGTCCCCCGTCCACTCCGGGGGCAGCTGAGTGCCCAACTCATTGGGAAACTCCCACAGCCCGGCCAACAGCCCCTTGGGGGGACGCTGGCGCAGGGCCACCCGATGCTCGTGCACCAGCAGCCACACCGTCCGCTCCTCGATGCGCCGGGGGCGCTTGGGGGCCTTCACCGGGATGCGGCTCCAGCTGTCCTGGGCACAGGCCACGCAGAAGTCCCGGGCGGGGCACCGCTGACACTGGGGCGCTCCATTGGGCAGGCACACCGTGGCCCCCAGCTCCATCATGGCCTGGGTGAACTTGTCCGGGGCGTGGAGGGGAATGATGGGGCTGAGCTGGGCGGCTATGGCCCGCTTGGTGGCCTGGGCGGTGATGTCCCGCTCATCTCCGTTGATGCGGGTGACCACCCGGAGGACGTTTCCGTCCACCGCCGGGACGGGCTGTTTGAAGGCGATGGAGCAGATGGCCCCGGCGGTGTAGTCCCCCACCCCCTTCAAGGCCCGCACCTGGTCATACTGGGAGGGGAACACGCCGCCATATTCCTCCATGATCTGCCGGGCAGCGGCTTGGAGGTTGCGGGCCCGGCTATAATAGCCCAGCCCCTGCCACAGCTTCATAAGCCGCCCCTCCGGCACCTCCGCTAGAGCGGCCACGTCGGGCAGCTCCGCCATAAACCGGGCGTAGTAGTCCAGCACCGCCGCCACACGGGTCTGCTGGAGCATAATTTCCGACACCCACACGTGGTACGGGGTTGGGTCCTCTCTCCAGGGCAGGGTGCGGGCATTGTCTCGGTACCACTCCAGAAGGGGGATGGGCAGTTGTTCGATGGGCAGCATGGGGTTACCTCCAGGTCAAAAATCTTTTCTAGTATATCACACTTCCCCGTCTCCCCTCAAGCATCGGCACAGCTGGACAAATTGGGAAAAAATCACCGCTCCCGCCTCACCCATTCGCTCGGGGTGAAATTGCACCGTCCACAGGGGCAGGGTGCGGTGCTCCATGGCCTCCACCACCTCCCCCTCGGACCAGGCGGTAGCCACCAGTCCCCGACCCAGCTTGCCCAGGCCCTGGTGGTGGTTGGAGTTGACGGTACCCACCGCCCCATACCAGGCGTCCATACGGGAGCCCTTCCGGGTGCGCACCGGGTGAAGGCAATCCCCCTGGGGCTGCTGGTGGAAGGGAGCCAGGGTCTTGTCCAGGTTTTGCACCAGGTTGCCCCCCGCCCACACGTTGACCACCTGGTGGCCCCGGCAGATGCCCAGCACCGGACGGCGGGCGGCGGTGAAGGCGTCCAGCAGAGCCAGTTCCCGGCGGTCCCGGGGCAGGTCCATGTCCCGGGACCCCCGGTTCAACGAGTGGAAACAGGCCGGGTGCATATCGCCGCCCCCGGCCAGAATGAGGCCGTCATAGCGCAGGTCCGGTTGGGGCAGGTATACGGCGCTGCCCTGGCCCCCGGCCCGCTCCACCGCCTCCAGATAGTTGGAGGCGTCCCCGCCTCCGGTGGAAATCAAAATGGAAACCTTCACGTTTTCTTCCCCCTCCTTGCCCATAACCATCCAAACACCGAAAGCCCCTGCATGAGCAGCACGCCCACATAGAGCAGCGTGCCCACCACCACGCACACCACACAGGTGGTGCCCAGCCACACCCCGGCCCCCAGCAGCCAGCGAAACAGCAGCCGACACCACAGCCCCACCAGCACCGCCGACAGCACCGGGCGGACAAACCAGGCGTACAGCCGCAGGCGGAGCCCGGTGGCGTGGAGCACCGAGGCCAGGTTCATCCCCATCCCCACCAGGGAGGAGAGGACGAAGCCCACCACAAAGCCCCGCAGGCCCCAGGTGGACACCGTGCCATAGGTAAAAGCCAGCTGCACCACGTCGCTGGCAATGGCATTTCTGGCCCCCCTGCCCTGGAGCCCCAGGCCGTTGAGAGCGCCCCCCAGCACCGACTGCACACAGGTCATCAGGGTGCCAACTGCCAGGGGCAGGATGTACTCCCCCGCCTGCTGCTGCTGGAACAGGAGCTGACCCACGGTGGGGCCCATCACCACCAGCAGCGCCATACAGGGGGCCATGAGCAGCATGGTCACCGACATGATGCGGTTTAAAAATCCCGCCGCCACCCGGGCATCCCCGTGGGCGGTGCGCCGGGACAGGTCGGGCACCATGGTCAAGCACAGCGCCCCGATAAATCCGGTGGGCAGGGCCAGCAGGGGCATGGTCATGCCGCACAGGACACCGAAGGCGGACATGGCCGCCCCGGACTCCATACCCCCCTCCACCAGCTTGGCGGGGATGAGCACCGCATTGGCCGAGCCCAAGATGGTGCCCAGCACCGAGGTAAGGCCCACGGGGATGGCGATGGACCACAGGCCCTTTGCCACCGACGGGTCCCGGGCCAAACCCCGGGGGCGGGTGCGCTGAAAGAGCACCACCAGGGACACGGCGGAAAACACCTCGCAGATGACCATACCCAGCACAATGAGGCCCACGGTGCGCTCCTGGTTTTGGGGCAGCAGCCACACCAGCAGGCCCAGTACTGCCCCGGCCCGCACCAGCTGCTCCATGGTCTCCACCGTGGCGGGAATGCGCACCCGCCCGGTACCATAAAAACAATGCTTATGCAGGTTCTCCACCCCAGTGAGGAGGACGCAGGGCACCAAGAGCACAATGCCCAGCCGGGTGCGGGCGTCCCCCAGCAGGTACACGGAAATGGGGTCCGAGCACCACACGATCACCGCCCCCAGGGGGAGGGCCAGGAGGAAGAAGCGGCGCAGGCCCGCCCCCAACACCTGGGTCACCCCGGCCTCGTCCCCCAGGGCGTGGCACCGGGCGGCACGGGTGGACACCGCCACCGTCAGGCCCACCGCCGTCACCGACATAAACATGGAGTACACCGGCATCACCAGCTGATACAGCCCCATGGTCTCCGCCCCAATGAGCCGGGAGAGCATCATCCGGTATAAAAAGCCCACCACCTGGGCAAACAGCCCGGTGGCAGTGAGCAGCAGCGTCCCCGACCACATGGCGCTCAAAACAAATCCCCCCTTCTCATAGCGTTTCCATTCTATGAGAAAGGGGGATTTTTCATGTGAACTTTTTTCCATTTCGCCGCATAGGATGGCAAAAAGGGGGTAGATGCATGGACCAGCCCACCAGTCCGGACCGGAGTGCCGATTCCGACTTTTCCTTTCTGATGGCGGTGCTGGTGGCCGCCCTGATGGCAGTGCACACCCTATACCGGGCCGAAGCAGGACAAACCACCGGGTTTTATCCCCTGCGCTGCGGCGAGACCGCCCTCACTTTGGGCAGCTCTGGGTTCTTTCTCACCCAGACCCTCAAGGCCCTAAACGAGACAGACCCCGCCAACGCCGCAGAGCTATGTGCCGCCCAGTGGGAGGTGCTGGCGGCGGGGCTTCTTTTGATTGCCGCCTTCCTTCAGTTTGAGCTAGTGCAATACCGCAGGCGCACCGGACAACTGCCGGACGTTCTCACAGCTTCTTGAGCCGCCCCGCTGCCCGGAGGATGGAGGCCACCGTCTTGCTGTCCTCCAGGCGGCCATCAATGGCCATCTCCACTGCCTCAGACAGGGGCATCTTCACCCGCTCCAAGAACTCGTCCTCGTCGGGGTGCATCTGGCCAAAGGTGAGGCCACGGGCCAGGTACACGTGCTGGAGCTCGTCACAGAAGCCGGGGGTGGGCAGCATCTCACCCATGGGAATCCACTCTCGGGCCTCGGCGCCGATCTCCTCGCTGAGCTCCCGCTTGGCCGCCTCGAAGTGGTCCTCGCCGTACTCCAGCTTGCCGGCGGGCACCTCCAGGAGCACCTTGGCATAGGGGTAGCGGTACTGGCGCACCAGGTAGATGTTGTCCTCATCGTCAATGGGCACCATGACCACGGCGCCGGGGTGGCGGATGACCTCCCGCCAGGAGGTACGGCCGTTGACCAGCTCCACCGTATCGTAGTGGACCTTCAGAAGGCCGCCGTCATACACCAGCTTGCTGGTGAGTGTTTTTTCCATGAGTTCCATACCACAAGACCTCCTTGTCTCATTTCCCTGAGTATAGCACACTTTTCTCCCCATTGCCATAGGAGGAAAAAACTTGTATAATGACTTTATCACACTAGAGAAACGACGAGGTGTTTTCCATGGAACTCTCCCATGTTCATATCGGTCTGTCCACCCTCTCCGTCTACCGGGACCTGCTGGACCAGCCGGTGCTGGTGGCCCTGTCCAAGCTGTCCCAGGCCCTGGAGACAGGGGACGGCCTGACTGCCGCCCAGTGCTACAGCCAGCTCTTCTATGAGATGCAGCGCTCCGGCAGTCCCAGCCTGGGCCACTGGCTCTATGAGGCCCTGCGCTGGTCCCAGGGCCCCTACCCCACCGCCATAGCAAAGGGGGACTGCCCGGAGCACCTGGAGTATGCCGCCAGGCTGGACATCAACACGCTCAACCAAATTGGATTGATTTCCAGCCAAACATGGCTGGATGCTATCACTGCTGCCACTCCTGCCAAACTGCGCCCCTTGCTGCCTCAGATGCTTATCTGGCCCCCTGCGCCCCCCTTCGTTCTTCCTTCTCTGTCCCGGGCCTATCGCCAGGAGGGCGTGGGCCCCCTGGCCCGGCACAAGGCCTTTGTGTGGGAGGATGGGACCCTCGTCCCGGTGCCCCACCCCGACTGTCCCACCAGCGAGCAGCTCATGGGCTACGAGCACCACCGCAATCAGGTGGTACAAAATACCCGGGCGCTGCTGGCGGGAAAGTACGTCAACAACGTGCTGCTCTACGGCGAGAGCGGCACCGGAAAGTCCGCCACCGTCAAGCACCTGCTCACCCTGCCGGGGATGGAGCAGCTGCGCCTCATTGAGGCGGACAAGGAAAACCTGTCCGGCCTGCCCGCCCTCATCCGCTCTCTGGAGGGGCAGCCCTTGAAGTTTATCATCTTCATTGACGACCTCACCTTTGACCGGGACGACCCCACCTACTCGGTGTTGAAAACCATTTTGGAGGGGGGCGTGGAGCGTCGGCCCCAGAATGTGGCCATCTACGCCACCTCCAACCGCCGCCATCTGGTACGGCAGACCATTTCGGAGCGGGCAGGAGACGAGATGGATCGCAACGAGACCATCCGGGAAAAGACCTCTCTGGCCGACCGCTTCGGCCTGCGCATCCTGTACCAGGGCTTAAGCCGGGGCGAGTTCTTGGACCTGGTAGACCTGTTTGCCGCCCAGCATGGGTGCACCCTGCCCCAGGAGCAGCTCCACCAGCAGGCCATCGCCTGGGAGCGGCACCATGGGTCCACCACACCCCGGACGGCGCTGCAATTTGTACTGTCGCTGTGATGAAAAGACCTCCACAACTGGGAAGCCGGTTGTGGAGGTCTTTTCTCATCCAATGGTGTCCCGAATCTGGTCCATCACCTGGTCCGTCTCGTATTTCAGCTCGGCGGCGGACATGCGCTGGGCCCCGTGGCCCAGAATGATCATCTGCTCCAGGCCGTCGGAGGTGGCCACCCGCACTCGGTTGTCCCGGCTGAGCTGGTAAGTGGTGCGCTCAATGTACATGTCGGCGGTCTCCGCCTCCTTGGTGTACACCACGTACAGGTCCCCCAGCTGCTCCACGGCCCCTTTGCCGCCCTTGACCTTGTAGGCGTCAAAGACCACGATGACCTGGCAGCCCCGCCAGCTCTGGTAGTTGCGCAGCAGGTCAATGAGCTTGGCTCGTGCCCCGTCCAAATCCTCTCGGGCCAGGGCGGACAGGTCCTCCCAGGCGTGGATGATGTTGTATCCATCCACCAGCAGGTAGTCCTTCCCCGTCCGCTTTTTTAAGCCCTTCCAAGGCCGCTCCTTGGGCTTGGTGGTGGCCTTTACCGAGTGGAAGGCCCGGGGCTTTACCGCCCCATAGGTACGGGCGAAGATCTCCTCCAGTTCCTTATCCAGGGCCACCTGGGAGGCGTAGCCCCGCTGGAACTGGGGTGCGGGCTGGGCCTTGCGGGCCCGCTCCTCCTCTGGCAGCCAGCCGCTGTCCACATGCATGTGGGAACGCACCTCATTCCAGGGCACGTGCACCCCCGCCCCGTGGTCACAGAACACCGAGCCGGAGGGGTTGTCCACATCCCGGTCTGGGTCGTAGCCCCGCTCCTCCACCACTTGCTGGGTGTTGTGGCAGGGGCGGTATCCGTCCAGGCGGCAGGAGAACCGGCCTCGGCCCTGGGTATAGGCGGCCACTTGGCTCCAGTAGTCCCCCACCTCGGACACAGGCAGGGACCCGGTGAGCACCGCCGTCTCCCCTCGCATCTGGGGGCCCTCAAACTCGCCGCACATGCGCTGCACATCGGTCATGGCCCGGCCCACGCTCTCCCCCGGCACCTCCAGGCGGAAGGTGTACCAGGGCTCCAGCAGGATGGTCTCCCCCATCATCAGCCCCTGTCGGATGGCCCGGTAGGTGGCCTGGCGGAAGTCGCCTCCCTCGGTGTGCTTCAAGTGGCCCTTGCCGGTGAGCAGGGTCAGCTTCAAATCGGTGATGGGGGACCCGGTGAGCACCCCCACATGCTGGCGCTCCACCAGGTGGGTGAGAATGAGCCGCTGCCAGTTGCCGTCCAGCACGTCCTCGGAGCACACGGTGTCAATTTGCAGACCCGCCCCCCGCTCCAGAGGCTCCAGGAGCAGGTGCACCTCCGCGTAGTGGCGCAGGGGCTCAAAGTGCCCCACACCTTCCACAGGCTTGGCCAAGGTCTCCAGGTAGACGATGCTGCCGGGACCGAAGGTGACATCCAGCATGAAGCGGCGGCGCAGTTCCCGCTCCAATACCTCCCGGTGCACCTGGCCCATGAGCTTCACCCGCACCTGCTCTGCGTGTGGCTCCCACTCCACTTGCAGCTGGGGGTCCTCCTCCTCCAGGCGGCGCAGCCGCTCCAGCAAGGTGGAGGCGTCCACCCCCTCCGGGGGAATCACCTGATAGGAGAGCACCGGCTCCAGCCGGGGACCGTTCCAGTTCTCCTCTGCCCCCAGGCCCTCCCCCGCCGTGGTGTGGGTGAGCCCGGTCACAGCGCACACCGTCCCGGCGGGAGCCACGTCCACCGCGGTGAATTTGGCCCCGGAGTAGAGGCGAATCTGGTTGACCTTCTCCTCCCAGTTGGGTCCGTGGAGCACCTCCCGCACCCGCATCTGGCCTCCGGTGACTTTCAGCCAGGTGAGCCGCTCCCCCCGCTCGTCCCGGGTGATTTTAAAGACCCGGGCCCCGAAGTCTTGGGGCCACTCCGGTTCCAGTGTATAGGCCTCAATGCCGTCCAGCAGCTCCTCCACCCCCTCCACTTGGAGGGCGGAGCCGAAGTACACCGGGAACAGCTGCCGCTGCACCACCAGGGCCGCCAGCTCCTCTTGGGTGAACTCCTCCCCGGACAGGTACCGCTCCATGAGCTCCTCGCTGCACAGAGCTGCCCCTTCCCCTCGGGCCTCCGGGTCTGTCATATCCACAAAGCCGTGGCCCAGCCGTCCCTCCAGCTGTTTGAGTATAGCGTCTTTTCCCTCATTGGGCTGGTCCATCTTGTTGACAAAGAGAAAGACGGGCACCCCCGCCTCCTCCAGCAGCTGCCACAGGGTCTCGGCGTGGCCCTGAACCCCGTCGGCGGCGCTGACCACCAGGATGGCGCAGTCCAGCACTTGCAGGGCCCGCTCCGTCTCGGCGGAGAAGTCCACGTGCCCCGGGGTGTCCACCAGGGTCAGCTCCAGGTCCCCCCGGCGCAAGATGGCCTGTTTGGCATAGATGGTGATGCCCCGCTCCCGCTCCAGCTCCTGGGTGTCCAGAAAGGCGTCCCCGTGGTCCACCCGGCCCAGGCGGCGGATATTGCCCGTCAAATAGAGCATGGCCTCGGTGAGGGTGGTTTTCCCGGCGTCCACGTGGGCCATGATTCCAGTTGTCAATCGTTTCATGTTGGGTATTCCCCCTGCGTTTGGTTCTCCATTCAGAGTACCCGATGGGATCACATCTTGCAAGTGTTATCGGGAAAAAATTTACTCGGACTGTGTCCGATTCACCCCTTCATATAAATCGGCCTCTACAATTTTCTCGTGCAATTCTTCAAAACTACATTTTCTAGCACCGATATTCAAAAGGCGGTGCAAGGAAATCATCTTTTGTGCTCCCACGTTCTCGTTGAGCAGCCTGGTTGGAGCTACATAAAAATCCCATTGGCTCATATCCAACGGGTTTAAAGTCTCCTGCTCTGTGTGGTGATGCACACAAAACACATAGACCTTTGCTTGTCGTCTCAGTTCACGTTCATATTCATTCGCTTCATGGTCCCAAGCGTGGGTCGGCGGTATACGAAAGCTGATACTTGATAGACGGTCCTGCCCCCAGCTCTGGAGATAACCGGAGGATTTCACCTCCACCGATATTCCCTCAGGAGAAAGCAAATCATATGCATCCCACTCCACGCGCCCACGCTGCTGTATCCCCAGCGCACAAGCCACCAGAAATTCTGCCAGGTGGCCTCGTTCCACATTGCCTATCAAGTCCGAATGTGCCCATCGCCAGTAATCCACCAAGGAGGCAAATGTATCTCCATTGGCTGTACAAAAGGGTTCGTCTCCCTGATAAAATTTGGGCTCTATTGCAGGATATTTTTTCTCTTCCATAGTGATAGCCCCCGTTTATTCTCACTTACAGCGCATGGAAAAGGCGGCAGGAATCATCCTGCCGCCTTTTCTGCGTTACGGGCATGAAATTTCATACCCAATGAAATTTTAGGCGTTCTTCTTGCGGAAGATAGCCAGCACAGCCAGACCGGCCGCGCACACCACAGCGGTGAACAGGTAGGCAGCCACATTCATGGTATCACCAGTCTGGGGCACCTTGCCGTCATCGGGCTGGGTGGTGGGAGCGGGAGTCTGAGAGGGCTGCTGGGTGGGCATCTCGCCCTCAGCAGTCAGGTTCTCCATGGCGGTGAGCAGGTTCATCACTGCGGTATCCACCTTGGCCTGATCGTCCTCAGTGAGGCTCTCGTCAGCCATCACGGCCTGAGCGGCAGCCAGAGCGGAGCGGAAGGCGCCCACGCTGGCCTCGTTGTAGCCGTTGAGGTCCATGGCCTCGGCCTTGGCGATCAGCTCTTCCAGGATGGACTTGTCAGCCTTGAAGCGCTGGGCCAGGATGGCGTTGAGCAGGTCCTCAGCCACGGGCTTGATGTCCTCGTCCATGGCGTCGCCGTCGTCCATGACCTTCTTGGCGGCATCCAGAGCGTCAACCAGCATCTTCCAGTTGTCAGCCACATACTTGTCCTCGTCGGGCAGCATGCTCTCAGCCTTGGCGATGAGCTGCTCCAGCATGGTCTTGTCGCCCTGGGTCAGACCCAGACCCCAGATACCTTCCAGCAGAGCGTCCCAAGCGGCGTTGATCTCGTCCTGAGTGGCGTTGGCGTCGTCCAGAACAGTCTTGGCGTTGGCCACAGCGGCCTCAAAGGCGGCCTTGGCGGAGTCGGTGACACCCTCGGTGGACAGGGTCAGAGCGTACTCATAGGTCTTCTGCAGCAGGTCCTTGTTGCCGGGCTGGGCCTCGCCAGCGGGCACCAGAGCGTCCACGGCGGCCTCATAGGCGGCCTTGGCCTCCAGGAACTTCACGGGGTCCACACGCTGGTCGTTGCTGGTAGCGGCCAGATCCTGAGCAACCAGCTCGTCAATGGCCTGCTTGGCAGCGGTGACAGCGGCGTAGCTCTCAGCGGTGTAGTCCTCAGCCACGATGTTCTCGTAGCCAGCCACAGCCAGCTGAGCCAGCTCACGGTTCCGGGTGGAGTACACCAGACCGGCCTGAGCCTCTTCCACAGCGGCCTTCAGCTGGTCGGCCTTCTCCTGGGACAGGTTGCCGGCGTCGGCCAGAGCAGCCTCCAGGTCCTCCATGGCGGAGGAGTAGGTCATGAAGCTAAAGGTGGTGTAGACGTTGTTGTCGTTGGTGACCTTGTTGTCCACCAGACCCTGCAGCTCGTCCACGTTGCTGGCCTTGAGCACAGCATTGTTCACGGCGCTGTTCAGGGAGCCCAGAGCGGAGTCCACCATGGACTGGGTGACGTTGTCGTTTTCATACATGGCCTGAGCCACAGCCTTGGCAGCCTCGTAGGCAGCCACGCTGTCATCGGTCCAGGTGTCGGTGGGCTGAGTGGCATCCAGAGCGGCCTTCAGCTTGTCCTTATTCACCTGACCCACAGCCTGGGTGGAGGTGACGATCTCGGCGATCTCGGGGATGGTGTCGGTCCAAGACACGGTGATGCTCTCCAGAGTCTTGCCGGTGTCCAGCTTGAACTCGTTGATGGCCTGGTTCAGAGTGCCCAGCTCCACAGCAGCGTCCTCGCCCACATACTGAGCGGTGACGGTGGCGTTGGAGATGGCGCCCAGCTGCACCAGACGGATGGAGGTCAGGCCGGTGGGCTCAGAGATACGGTAGGTGAAGGAACCGTTGGTGGCGCTGGACTTGTAGGTGGTGGTGTAGTCACCGTCCAGAGCGTTGGAGGGGATCATGCCCTTCTGCTCCACGTCAGCGCTGACGATGTCACGGTTGCTCTCGGGGGAGATGTACTCGCCGCCGTTGATCTGAATCTCACTGAAGCCCAGCCATCTGTGGCTGTAGGTGCTCAGAGGAGTGACACGGATGTAGCGGCCATCCACGTCCAGACCGGTGGCCTCGGCGTACATGTAGCCGGGGTTCTTGCTGTCGTGATACAGGGTCTTGTCCTGCATGTCCTTGGCCACGGAGTTGTCCCACACGTTCTCGAAGTCGCCGTCGCCGATGACCAGGACCTCGGTCCAGTCCTCGCCGTTGGCGGAAACCTCAAACTTCACGTGACGGGGGTAGTTGAGCTGAGTCTCCACGATGTAGTAGCGCAGAGAGGAGAAGTGGATGGTCTGGCCCAGATCGAAGGTGATGGTCTTGCCAACGTCCTGGGTACCAGTGATCATGCCCAGAGTGGACAGGTCGCCGTCGAACACGTTCTTCACGGTACCGTTGTTTCTCATATCGGAGGAAGTGTCCTGAATGGCGAAGTTACTCTCCACGGTCTTCTCGCCCACGAACTCGTAGGAAACCACGAACTCGGTGAGGTTGAGCACCACGCCGTCAGCAGAGGAGACAGCGCGCACATAGCGGGCGTCGGTGGCGGACTTGGCGGTGTAAGCGGTCCAGGTCACACCGTTCATAGAGGTCTCCAGAGTCACGCCCTGGGGCAGCTCGGAGGTGGTCACGCCGGTGACAGCCTTGATGTTGCCCAGGTCCACACCCACGTAGTCGCCGGTGTTCAGGGTGGCGGTGCCGCTGGTGAGGTTCACCTGGCCCTCGGAGGCGTTGGAGAGGATGTTGGTCTCCACATTGGTGTACAGGTTCTCGGTGGAGCCGGACTGGTTGAGCACCTCAGTGACGGTGAACTCACTGAACTGGCCCCAAGAGCCCTGCTGCACCAGGTTGCGGATGCGGATGCACTGAGCCTGAACGCCGTCCAGGTCGATGTCCAGCACGTCGGTGCCGCTGGCCTTGCCCTCGTAGCGCTCATAGCCAGGCACAGCGGTCCACTCCTGGCCGTCCACGGAGGTCTCGATGGTGTACACCTTCAGCTTGTCGCTGCTGCTGCCGTTGCCCACCACAATGTGAGCGCTGTCCAGCTTGGCAACCTTGCCCAGGTTGTAACCCAGGAAGTCGTCCACCATGAAGTCGTCGCCAGTGGTGTTGCCGGACCCATCGGGATCGTACCAGACGAAGGTGCCGTCGTTGCCGTCGTACAGGTTGGCCTCGTTGCCCTGATAGACAGTCCAGCGATCGGTGCGGATGATGTTGTACTCAATGGGCTTGCTGGAGGTGTCGGCGGAGAATTCCACGTTGAACTCGCCCACACGCCACCAAATCTTCTTGAAGGCATCGTTCTGCACACGCACAGCGGTGGTGGTGATGTCCTCATCAGAGAAATCGAAGGTCTGGACCTTGTCGCCGTTGACCTCAGCGATGGTCTGCCACTGGCCCTGGTCATCCAGGTACTGGATGGAGCCGTCGGTGATCACGTCGCCGGCAGCGGAGCCGCCCTGGGCGAAGGTGACGCTGGTCAGCTTCATGGGCTCAGTGAGGGTGTACTGGATGTAGGAGCCGGCGGGCAGGCCGTCCTTGTCGGTGCCGCTGGCCACAGACAGCCACACCTCGCTGGCGCTGGCGCCGCCGTTGGCACCATCGTTGAGCACGTCCCAAGCGGTGCCGTTCATCCGATCCCGGTTGGTGGAATAGGTGCCCTCAGTGACCTCAGGCTCGCTGTCCTGAGCGTTGATCTGGAACTCTCTGAGATCCAACCAGCAAGCACCGCTGTTGGCCTGAGTGGTGATCAGGCGCACGCCCATAGCCTGGAAATCCTGGGGCAGTGCATCCTCATCCAGGGAGATTTCGAAGGGCTGATTTCTCGGCACATCGAATTGATTCTCTCCCTCACGCAGCTCAATATCAACCCACTCTTTTCCATCGGTGGTATACTGGAGTTTGGAATGCTCAAAGTGATCGGCCTGACCCTGCATGGTAATGCGGATGTTGTTCACATCGATGACCTTGTTATACAGCAGTCCCACATACTCGCCCTCAGCAATGGCATTGGGAGTTTTAAACGTCATGCCGGTACTGTCGCTTCCATCAAAGATATTAGCAACGTCACCAGTGGGGGTGTCGGTACGGTTGGTGATGAAGTTGGCAATCACCTTGCTGGGATCCATGGCGGTCTCCGCAGACTGAGAGACATAGTTGGCCAGGGTCTTGATGAAGGGCACGATGTGCTGCACGCCCACCTCGGCATACTCGTTGTGGTCCAGATACCAGAAGGGGTGGTTCTTGGAGCTGTCGAAGGCGGTCTTACCCTCAGAGTTGTACTTGAGGATGTTGGAGGTATCCCCTGCCAGCACAGCCTTCACACCGTTGAGGTAGGCGATGGCGGCGGTGGTGGTGTCGTCCCAACAATCCAGCCAGTACACGATCTGGTCCTTCACATCGGTATTACCAGCCTTGGCCCGGTAGGTCTTGGCGGCCTCCTGGAGCTTGACAAACTCAGCCATCACGGTGTTCACATCGTCCACAGTGACGGTACCGGCAGCCAGCTTCTCCTTGAAGGAGTTGAGAATGGGCTTGAGTTCCACAGACTCCTGCAGCACGCGCACACGGCTGTCCATGTTCTGGTTGATCATGTGCTTGGACAGCTCACGCAGAGCATTGGAGGCGTCATTGGGAATGACAGTGTTGTGGTCCACGCAGGCGAAGGAAGCGTCCCAAGCCTTGTCAGCCTCCTCCTGAGTCTCCCAGATGTTCCAGGAATAGCAGGCATTGCCGAAAATGGCCACCTTACTGGGCTCAGACTGCTGCATGGGGTTGAGTACGATGCCCTGGATGTTATCCGGGTCGACACCGATCTGGAGGAAGTCAGAGTAACCACCCATGATCAGGTGCTTCTTGGAGTTGTCAGTGCAGGGCCAGTTGATCCACATGTAGGGACCACGGCCAACGGTGTTGGTGAAGGAAGAGGTGAAGTTATCGGTAACCTCGCCCCAGACCTTACCACCGGTCATGACGATCTGCACGTTCTCGGGGAACTGGGCATAGTAGGACTGGCCCCAGCCCATGTACTCCTGGGTGCAGAAAGGCAGGGTGGTCTTCAGATCGGGGTAGGTCTTCTGCATCTCCACCAGCCAATCGCTCATGTCAGTGAGGAAGCGGATGTAGTTGTCGTTGCCCACGTGAGCGGCGTCGTCGGCCAGAATGGCGATCTGACGCACACCGGCCTCGATGACCTGGGCAAACTTGGCCTGAACGGCAGCCAGGTCAGCCTGGTAGTTCTCCTCGGTGTTGAAGCGCACCGCATTGTACATAAAGGGGTGCAGCGCAAACACAAAGCGGCACTTGGAGGCGTTGCCTGCCTCAGCCAGAGGCTTGATTTTCGTCTCCAGTTCCTCCTGGGTGTAGAGAGAGCGCCACTGAGCATTGTGCTTGGGGTCATCCTTGGGGGCGTAGAAGTAAGAGTTGAGCTTGTAGTAGCCGCCCCAAGTCATCAGGTTGGCACGGTCCTCGGTGCTCCAGGGGTTGCCGTAGTAACCCTCGATGAAGCCACGGCTGGCCACGTCGGCCCAGTCCTCCATGTGGAACTCCTGGATGGTGTAGCTGTCCATCTGGGTGAACACGTGGTACAGGCTGGTCAGGCCGTAGAACGCAGCGTCGGTGTCCCGGCCCAGCACGGTAATCACGCCGTTCTGGTTGTCCAGGACATAGGAATCCAGCTCGTCAAACAGCCCGTCAGTGGTCACCTCCAGGTTCTCCTTGGCATAGCTGTCCACGTAGCCGCCGGAGCCGTTGATACCCACCAGAATGTTGGTCTTACCGTTGACCATCTCGTCCGAGGTGGTGTAGGTGATGTCCCCCTTCAGGTCCAGCACCTCGTCCAGGCGGTCCTTGGTGTACTGGTCGATGCCGTCCTCGAACACCACGTTGACTTCATTTTTAACAATGTAGTCTCCACCTGTATAGGTCATCACATGGGGATTGGGGTAAATCTCATACCCGGTACTCCCCGTGTCCTCGGCCTGGGCCTGGAAGGGGGTCATTGCCACACAACCCGCGCCCATGACCGCGGCCAAGGCGGCCGCAGTGAGTCTGCGTCCCATATGGGCCTGACTCGCTTGTCTTGTTTGCCGTCTCATTTCGCTTCCTCCTTATCTTATTTTGGACGCTGGAGCTTCCCACAAAAAACAAAAAAAGCCAGACCGCCAGGAGCAACTACTACATGGTCTTCATAGTCTTCTGGTCAATCCGGTTTTGCCCTTGCGGTAACAATCCATTCTATCCAATTATGAGTGAATCTTACCATATTAAGTTAGACAAAGTAAACAGTGTGTTTCGAAGTTTTTAAATTTTTTACAGTTCTCTTTTCTTTCCCAATTTAACTTGCAGAAGTAGTGGGTGAAATTTCATATTTTTGCGGAAATTCGTGTATTTATTCAGTAAAAAATAAATTCCATTTGGTTCCATATTAAAAACTTTTATGTCTCGTTCGTCATTTTGCACAATATAAATAAAAATTGCCGTGGGGAAGCACATGTCTTTCCCACGGCGGCGGCAGGGCAATTTTCTCACCGGAGCAGCTGATAGATGCACCCGTATATCACACTGGCAAACACCCCATAGGCCAGGACCGGCCCGGCCACGGTGAACAGCTTGGCCCCGGTTCCGGTGATGCGCCCCTCGCTTTGAAACTCCAGGGCCGGGGACACCATGGCGTTGGAAAATCCGGTGATGGGCACCAGAGTTCCGGCCCCCGCTTTCCGGGCGATGTCGTCAAACACGCCCAGACCTGTGAGCAGGGCGGCCACGAACACCAGGGTCAGAGACACCAGTGGCAGGGCGTTCTCCCCCGCTCCCCACCTCTCATATAAGGTACTCAGCCCCTGGCCCAACGCACAGATGCCGCCCCCCACGCAAAAGGCCCACACCAGATTTTTGGCGGTGGGGGAGGATTTGGCCATGGCCATCACATACTTTTGATATTCCTCATTGCTCATGTTCATGGGTTCTCACCTCACAGAGAGTATACCCATTTTTTATGAATTCATCCTAGCAGTGGGGCAGAAAGCGGCATTCGGCGCTCCCTGCCCCATGGATTTCTCAGGATTCGTTTGATTCTTTGTTCTCTTTCTGAGCCTCTCGGTTGCGGCGCACCCGCTCCAGCATCCCACCCAGGGAGGCATTTTCCTGCAGTTCCAACAGCTGCCCAATGAGCTGATTGGATAAGAGGAACCCCTCTGGGGTAAACTGCCATCGGCGTCCCCGGCGGCGGGCCCAGCCGCGCTGCTCAAACTCCGCCAGCTTGGCGGCGATGGGCTCGAAGTTCATCATATACTCCCGCCGGTACTCCCACTCCTCAATGCCGTGGACGGTGCGCATGCGGAGCATCAGGTATTCGCTGCCCCGCTCGCGCCGGGTGATCTGCTCCGACTCATCCACCACCGCGTCCCCCTGGAGCATGTGGTCAATGTACTGGTCCAGATCGGAGAGGAAGGAATACCGCCGCCCGCCGAAATCCGAGTGGGCCGCAGCGCCCAACCCCATATAGGGGTGTCCCATCCAGTATTTCATATTGTGCCGGGACTGATAGCCCCGCTTGGCAAAGTTGGAGATCTCATACTGTTCGTACCCGGCCTCGGCCAGGCGCTTCACCGTCCACAGGTACAGGGCCGCCTGTTGATCCTCGTCGGGCAGCTGCTCGCCCCGGGCCACACGCTGGGCCAGAGGAGTCCCCTCCTCCACCGTCAATCCGTAGCAAGACAGGTGCTCCGGGTTGAGAATCAGCGCCTTTTCCACCGTCTTGTGCCAGCTCTCCTCGGTCTGCCCCGGCAGGCCGTAAATCAAATCCAGGTTCAGGTTGGTAATTTTGGCCCGGCGCACCGCCGTCACAGCGTCTACCACCTGGCGATAGGTGTGAGGACGGTGCACGGCCTGCAGCTCCTGGTCACAGCCGGACTGCATCCCCATGGAAATGCGGTTCACGCCCGCTCGGCGCAGGTGGCGCAGCATCTTCTCATCCACGCTGTCCGGGTTGGCCTCGATGGTGATTTCCACATCCTTGGACAGGGTGAAGCGGCGTTTGATGGTGTGCAGCAGCTCCACCAAGCGCTTTTCTCCGTACCAGGTGGGGGTGCCCCCTCCGATGTAGATGCTGTTGACGGAAAAACTGCGGGCCGCCTCCGCACTCTCCACAATGTGGCGCAGGAGCGCTTTTTGGTAGTCGTCCATCCGGTCTTCCCGCCCTGCCAGCGAGTAAAAATCACAGTAATCACACTTGCTGCGGCAAAATGGAATGTGTAAATACAGTCCCAGGCACTCTCCCATACGCTCTCCTCCTGCGGGTGTTCATCTAATTTTATGATTATAGCACACACCAGGTATAGATTCAATGTCACTTCTTTCAATCTAGTTTTCATTATTATATTTAGTCATATTGACCTTGATATCACAAAGCGAATATGTTATAATGAGCTCTCAGAAAGGATGGTGTCACTATGGAAGACGCACTCACACCTGACCCCTTTGACGCCCTGCCCCGTCCCCGGAGACGTCCCCAGGAGCATGGCCGCACGCCCTTCGACGGACTGCGCCCCTGGTCGGCCATCACCCACGGAATTGGTGCGGCGCTGGCCATCCTGGGCACGGTTCTGCTGCTGGTAAAGGCAGTGATCACCGGTGCTGACGCCTGGAAATTGGTCTCGTTCTCCATTTATGGAGCGTCCATGATCGGACTATATACCGCCTCCACCCTCTACCACTCGGTGCACACCACCGCCGCCAAGCGCATTGCGCTGCGGAAGTACGACCACGCCTCCATCTACTTCCTCATTGCGGGCACCTACACCCCGGTGTGTCTCACCGCCCTGCGGGGGCCCTGGGGCTGGTCCATGTTCGGCATCATCTGGGTTCTGGCCATTGCTGGGCTAGTGATGACCTTGGCCTGGATCAACTGCCCCCGTTGGCTCACCTCCACCATCTACATTGCCATGGGCTGGCTGGCATTGGTGGCCATCTATCCCCTCTACCTCACCTTGGGAATGTCCGGCGTGCTGTGGCTGCTGTCCGGCGGCATCCTCTACACCATCGGCGGCGTGCTCTACGCCCTGAAGTGGCCCGCCCGGGACAATCCCCGGTTTGGCTGTCACGAGATTTTCCACGTATTCATTGTGCTGGGCTCCGTGGCCCACTTTATGATGATCTATCACGTGTTGCTCCCCCTCTAAGATGCAAGAAACTGGTCTTTCCCTCAAGAAAGACCAGTTTCTTGTTTGCGTGTCGAAGCAATTCGACACGCTTCTCAAAAATGCCAGCATTTTTTCGAGGGGATGCAGCCCGCTGCATGCGTAATCGGGTCAAAGGACGACTCGATTCCACACTGGCGGGCTGAGAAGTGTTTTTTCCGATGCGCATGTCCCCGAAAAAAACGGATTTCGATTTATTTTCCCGCCCCCGGGCGGGAAAACTCTGCCGAGGGCTTTTAGACCATGCAAGATGATTGTTCCTTCTTGCGTTGCTGTGGGTTCTTGGCTTTATTCGTGTTCGGCCAGCTGTTCCATAATCCAAACGGCGCTGCCTCCCCGGACCTCGCCGTCCCGCAGGTCCTGGAAGCCCATGGCCAGCCAGAAGTCGTGGCCCTTGGTGTTGCCTTTCAGGCAGCCCAAGCGGATGCTGTCCATTCCGGCGTCGGCAGCTGCTCCGGGCAGAGCCTGGGCCACAGCCCGTCCCACGCCCTGGCGGTGCAGGTTGGCGTCCACCATAAAGAAGCCCACCCACAGGGTGCGCTCCCGGGGATATCCCTCCACCAGGTCCAGAATTCCCACCAACTTGCCCTCCTGCCACAGGCCCAAATCATGCTTTTGCTCCTGGATGCACCGGGGCGGCAGGGTGGCCATATCCTCCCGGATGCTGTGGATGGTGGGCTGGCCCTGGTTCTGAATCTCATAATAGACGGCGTTCCCCTCCATCAGGGCCAGAACGGCGGGCAGGTCTTCCTCCTCCCACCGGCGAATCTCAAACTGAGGCAGGCGCTGGCTCAGGGCATCCACCACCGGCATATCAGGCAGGGCTACCTTGGTGCCCACACAGCGGTTGATGGGGGTGCCCAGGTTGTGGAACTTCTCCTCGTAGTCGGTCATGACACCGCAAATGCCGTGCTCGTGGAGATTGCGGGTGACCTGAGACAGCTCAAACCCGGCCTTGGGGAACTGGAACAGGGACCACTCAAACAGGTCCCGGTTGTCCGACTTGAAGTGGATCTCGCCCCCGTCCCGCAGCACCTGGCGATACCCACGCAGGAAATTCTCGTGGGTGAGACGGCGGCGGGAGTGCTTCACGGAGGGCCAGGGGTCACAGAAGTTGATGTACAGCAGATCCACCTCATCGGGGGCAAAGTAGTCGCTGAGGCAGGCGGCATCACCGTCAATGAAAAAGACGTTGTGCAGCCCCTTCTCCCGGCACCGCTCCATGGCAATGACCATGGCGTCGGGCACCCGCTCCACCGCCACATACAGGTCCTGGGGGTTGGCCGCCGCTGTCTCGGCGGTGAATCGTCCCTTGCCGCAGCCCAGCTCCAGACGCACCCCCTGGGCCTGGGGCATCAGCTCCCGCCACTTGCCACGCTGGGCGGCGGGATTTTTAATCCACAAATCGGCACAGTTCTCCATGCGCCGGTCCAAGTTCTTCTTTTTCCGCATTCTCATTGGCTTCACCTCGTACCATTCAAAGAAAGTCGAGAAAATCATATCATAAACTCTTGCCAAGGGCAAGGAAATCCGCTATAATATAAGCCCGTAAGCTGAAATATCCGGGTGTAGCGCAGTTGGTAGCGCGCCTGCTTTGGGAGCAGGATGTCGGGAGTTCGAGTCTCTCCACTCGGACCAAAAATCCGCCAAGATCTTGTGATTTTGGCGGATTTTTCTTAACTATCACAAGAAACCACTCTATTACATTCCCCTATCTATATATACTTTTCTTGAGGTGCCGAAATATGGTGATCGAGACAAAACGGCTGATCCTGCGCCCGTTTTCAGAGGGCGATGCAGCTGATGTCTATGAATATCTGAGAGCGCCTGCAGTCAACTGCTTCGCCAGCATGAAGTTACACTCTCTGGATGAGGCGCAGGCAGAAGTGAAAAAGCGCCTGGGCGAGACGGAGTACTACTTCGCCATTACCCTGAAGGACAGCGGCAAGGTCATTGGGGAGATCGACGCCTACCCGGAGGCGGGCGAGCCCCACGCAGACCAGGACGCCCCACGGGACACCTTCAGCCCCTGCTGGATGCTCAACGAGGCCTACCAGGGCAAGGGCTACGCCTTTGAGGCGGCATACGCTTTCTTTGACTACCTCTTCTCCCAAAAGAATGCAAGGCGCATTTACGCCTACACAGAGGACTACAACCTTTCCAGCCAGCATCTGTGTGAAAAACTGGGCATGCGTCGGGAGGGCGTGTTCCTGGAATTCATCTCCTTCGTGAACCATCCCGACGGCACCCCCAAATACGAAAACACCATGCAGTACGCCATTCTGAAAAAGGAGTGGGACCGGCGGCAGACCATCATATAAAGAATACTATACCGCCCACTAAGCATCCACAGATGCCAGCGGGCGGTATTTTTTCGAACAATCCATCTAAATGCTCCATTCTTCTGCATTTTATGATGCTTCTCATTGAGATTTTCTATTTTATATCATATGGCTTGCTGTTGTTGGTGCGGCCCAGAATATAATCGGTAGACACCTTATAGTAGTCTGCCAATTTCAGAAGATGGATCACCGGAATGGTCTGAAATCCACGCTCATAGCGGGAATACACCGTCTGGCTGATCCCTAAAATTTCCGCCACATCCTCCTGCCGCAGGTCCCTGTCCTCCCGCAAATCTCTCAGTCGTTGAAATAACATACCGCCCACCGCCTTTAGTACTGATTGATACTATTGACGATACCGCAGATTTTCATTAGAATGTTGATTGTAGAACTTATAAGTACTAAGGCGGTGGTTGCATGGAGCTGTATCAGGAAAT
>ERZ1643251.1632-NODE-1632-length-25087-cov-15.403683_pt1 | contig 25087 bp, 36 predicted proteins | sample MGYA00579261_ERZ1643251 | MGnify/ENA primary metagenome ERZ1643251 (study PRJEB29033, sample SAMEA4952267) | chicken gut metagenome | biome: Broiler Chicken; feature: Gastrointestinal Tract; material: Caecum | place: Ireland | collected 2018 | study: Broiler... | reverse complement strand
TATACACTACTACACCACATTGAAAGAGTTATATAAATAACTCATATACATTATAGAAAATTCTTCTTAAAAAAGTCAACATTCAAGCAAGAAAAAATTGGAGGAGATTAAAATGTATAACAAATTTAAAGATGGAGATAGTGTAATTGTGAATGGGATTGGCAAATGTAATGATAAAAGATATAAAAACAAAATTGGAAAAGTTATTTGCCGTGATCCATTCTTTTTTGATTACAATATTCAATTTGAAGATTTCAGAATTTAAAGTAATAAAAATAGTTGCAAAAAATAATTTGTCTTGATTAGTCTGTATCAACATTCTTAAATCTTCCAAGTCCATTATTTCTTTTTCTAATGCTGGTAAATGCAATATATTACCTTGTTTAGAATATGTTGTGTACTCACTTTGTGCTTGTACTAATTTTTTTGTTAATTGGGTAATAACACTTCCACTAGGTACTGGTTCAACTTTTACAGAAATAGTTATATTTCCAATTCCAAATAATTCATCTAGCCAACCTATCCACGTGTCCGTTGGAAATATTGTCATTACAAATATTCTTGTGTATTTATCATATCCTAGATATAAATAATCTTTCTTTTCTTCTAATACTTCAGGAAGTAAAACATCTGTTAAATTAGGAATGTTTTTGAATATGTTTTTTTCTTCCTTTTTTTCTTGTCTTTTTCTCTTTTTTTCTTGTCTTGCCAACATATAAATTCTCACCTCCTTGTAAAAAGTTATCTATTTTTAAAGTAGAATTTTTGTTTAATTCACGATAGATTAAATTATATAATTCATTTTGGGATAGTATATTACAAGTAATTTTAGCCCTTAATAGATTATTTTTTAATAAAAGATATTTTCTATCTAATTCATTTATAGCATTTTTATAAAGTCCATCATAAGAAATAACTACATAATTTTTTATGATAGATACTTTGTTACTTTCCATTAGATTATATAGGTATTGGACTAAATTTTGTTGATATTCTTTAATGAGTTCATTATCAAATCTATTACTTTTAATTTTTTTAATTACATTTGAAGTATCTATATATTCAGTAGTAGAAAAGAATTGAATTGCAGAATCTATTGAAAGAGCAGTTTGAATTAGCACATCTTCAACACTTTCTTGTTCATTAAATGAAAGCATATTATAATCTATACTACCTAGACTTGCGACAATAGAATATCTATTTCCTAGACAAATAATGTTATCTTTTATTTTTATCTGTAATATATTTGATAATTTTTTCTTATCCTTTTTTCTATCTGCTTTTTTCTCTTTTATTCCTGCATTAGGAAGTGGAGACGTAGTAATATTTCTTTTATCTTTTCTTTTAACATAGATAACAGTTCCAATTATGAACAATACACTTGAAACTAAAAATATAATCATAACTATCATTTGCCACACCTCTCATATAAATAGATTTTTTTACGAAAGGCATATTTAAAAGCATAAAAAAATAATTTATCAAAGTATTGTTCATTTATTCTTAAAAAAGCACAAAGTATAAAAAATATTGATATTATACTAATAATAATTATTTTTATTGGTATGGGTAGTGGTGTTGCTAAAACCGATAAACTTGATGCAGATAGCATTAAATAAATTACTTGTCTTAAACTTAAATATCCACCAAAGATTTTTTCTTCTCTTTTCAAGTCAAACGGTACTTTAAATATTCTCATATCTAAATCACCACCTAACTACCAAGTAAGTTTCCACTGTTGTTTGTAGCAATATTTATAATAATTCCTGCTATAATAAGTGATGCTCCTAAAACTACGCCACCGCCACAAATCCATGCAAGACTTCCGATACTTTCACTTCTTTTTTGTGGGTTATTTGAATTTGCTATCATTTTAATTGCTGCAACTACTACACTTGCAAAAATTAGAACACCACCGTAAAGGCATTGCAATAGAAGTAATTACTCTTTTTATATTTTCTGTTGCTGTTTGTACCTCAGCAGTTCCAATTCCACTTCCACCTGTTTCAGCAGCAAAGACCATATTTGCTTTAATTGCAAATAAAGTTATAGTTGTTCCTATTGCAGATAATTTACTTAAAATTTTCTTTTTACTTAAACTCATATTTTCATCATCTCCTATACAAATTGATAGGGCTTTTTTTATAGAACACACTTTAAATCATACCTTTAAATCGTATATACAAAATAGGAATTAAAAGTATAAAAAAAATACCAATCATTAAAAATGGTACTGTTTTTAGAAATTTCGATTTTAATGTTTGTGATTTTATAAGGCATCCTAGTATAAGTAATAATAATGAAATTACTAATAATACTACTAATAATACAAGTATTGATATAAATGCAATATAGAAAAATGAAGTTATAATATTGTTAAAATTATTCATATAATCTTCAAACATTAAAAATCACCTCTTATGTTGTATTTTTTGCATATTTGTTGATTATAGCCATTTTATAATAGTTCAAGAAATCACTAGGATTATGTTCTTTTGAAATAATATAAATATTAATTAATTCATCTCTATTTATTTTTGGTAATATATACTTAAAATCAGTATTATATAATGAATATAGTGTATAAATTATTTCTTTTATCATTTGTATTTTATTTTCTTGCATAATTGATAATATATCTGTTGTATAATTAAATTCTAATTTATTTATAATCAAGTAAAATTCATTTGAAATTTTATCGCTATTATTTATAATAAATAAAAATAAATCATCTATATTTATATTTATAATATTCTCTTTGACTTTTTCGTCAATAGGGTATTGACTATTTTGACAATAGGGGTATTGATTTTTTTGACAATAGGGGGTGTCAACAATATAAATATATCTTGCAATAATTTCTTTGTTTTCATTTCTTCTTATTTCTATCTTTATAAATCCAAGTTTTTGTAAATGCGAGAGCCATCTACTTACTGTTTCAATACTTACATTATAAAGTTCAGCAAAATATCTATTTTGAGCATAACAATATCCATATCTATTAGCAAGTGCTGTAATTTCTCCATATAGTAGTTTTTCGTTAGGTTTTAAATCTTTGTTGTATCTAACCGTAGCCGGTATGATTGCATAATAATTATTTTTACTTTCCTCATTCACGATTAACCTCCATTATTTTATCTTCTCTTGATCCTGATAAAATCAAGGCATATAAAAAGAGACTAATATTAGCCCCAACAATTAAACCAATTATAAAATATATCATTTTAACATCTCCATTTTTTATAAATTTATATATAGTGATTAGATACTTGCTTTTTTTAATTTCTCTAACAAAACTCTAACAAATTGTAAAAAGTTTTGTATTTTTTTGTTTCCTTATTTTTCAATATTTTTATGTTCTTACCTTGCAAATCCTTACAGTCTCTTGTGATTTATGTGTCTTATTAAATCTTAATGGAGACTAATAGGGAAACAGGGTAAAATCCTTCTAAGCCTGGTGTCGGGGGTTCGAATCCCTCCTGGCTCACCAAAAAACTCAAGAGATGAAAACTCTTGAGTTTTTATTTTTTCCTTATTACCATTGGTTTTGCTTGCACAAGTCTCATTATTCTAAATTGTATATAAAAAGCTACTTTTCTATTATTCACTATCTTTACAAACATCTATCCATTTTTTATACTTTGATGTTTTTTCTAATTCCTCAATACTTAACTTTACTGCGCTATTAGAACTTCCACAAGCAGGATAAATAACCGGAAATCGTTTTAATGAATCATCTAGATATACTTGTACGTCATCCTTAATCCCAAAAGGACAAACACCTCCTACTTCATGTCCCACCAAATTTTCAACATCTTCAAAGGGTATCATTTTAGCTTTTGTATGAAATTCTGCTTTATATTTTGGATTATCTATTTTTTTATCTCCTGCAACTACAATTAATATTGGTTTATTTTCTACCATAAAAGATAAAGTTTTGGCAATTTCCTCTTCTTTACAATTTACCGCTTTTGCTGCTTCTTTTACTGTTGCTGAAGAAACTGGAAATTCCATAATCTTATTTTCTAATCCATGTTTTTCTAAGTATTCTTTTGCTTTAATAAATGACATTTTTATTGCTCCCTCTTCTCCATATTTTTACTACTGTTTTTTATCTTTCATTTTCTAGACATTCTGCTATAATATTTTCTAATTGTGTTGTGTCAATAACAGAGCGTATACAGGCATTTAACATTTCTTTTGGCTGGATATGTTTTAGATTCAAAATATATCCATTTTTATAGGCTAGTTGTCTTATAAATTCTCTAATTGTCCTTCCATTTCCTTCTCTAAAAGGGTGTAATACGTTTAATTCTGCCATATAATAAGACAACCTTTTTATAAAAGTTTCTCTATCTAAATTTTGTAAATCATTTTCTTCTTTTAATTGATTTAATAATCTTTTTAATTCCTCTTCTATATATTCCCATTCAGCAAAACTAAAATTTCCTTTTGCAATATTTTCTGTTCTAAATAATCCTGCAAATGGGTAAATATCTTCAAAAAGGAATTTATGGATACTTACAAAATGGTTGATATCAAAATTTCCTATTTGATGATTTTGTCTTAATTCATATAATTTTGCCAAAACAATTTTTCTTTCTATTTCTTCTAATTTTTTATTATCTCTAATATCAAGCTTATTGATTAATACATCACTATTTTTATAACAATATATTGAATTTCTGGCTTCATATAAATCACTCATAAAACATTCTCCTTAAATAGTTGTTCTTTTTATTATATCAATCATTTCAGGCATTGTGATTTCATTATCAAAATATCTTCGCAATAGTGCTACATCCTCTTCTGTAACTTGCATATCTTCTATTGCTAAATCTTGTTTTAAGTTTGCAATATCAAATTCAAATTTTTCTTCTCTATTCATGTTTCCTCCTTAGATATGGTTACTTTTTTACACACATATATATTATACCACAAAAAACGGTAAATTACCACCAAAATTTACCGCATCTTTACTTTTATTTATTTAATTTTTAACCCTAACAGCTTTGACAATTCTAATGCCTGAAATTCATTCACCATAAGGCCTTTTAAATCTGATATATCTACAACAATACCATTTATTTCGCATGTAAAAAAATCTATATTTTTTAAATTGGTTCTAAACAATTGAGATTTGTTTAAATTACATTCTAAAAATTCCGTGTCCTTTAATTTTGTCTCACATATACTACTATTTTGTAAGTTACTCTTTTCTATTTTTACCTCTTTAAAAGCTGAATGTGACAAATTTATATATGCTAAATTACTTTCTGCTATATAAGTATTAGATATATCTGTTTCAATAAAATCACAGCCTGTCAACTTACAATTAATAAATTCTACTCGATTAAATCCTGCTTTACTAAAATTTGAATTTGAAAAATCACAATTTTGAAATATGACATCTAAAAAATAGGTATTTTCAAAATTGGATTGTATATATTTACAATTTTCTAACACACAATTTCTCAATTCATATTTTTCTGCTTGTATGCTTTCTTCTTCTAAATCTTGAAATCTCATACCTTTTATTTCATAATCTTCTAAGTGTTCTTGAATGTTTCTTTTTAAACTAAATGCTTCTTTTGGTTCGCAAATTTTAGGTTTTATTATCATTTTCATGGATTATTGTATATTCTCCTTTCCTGTCTAATCTTTTCGATATTCTAAAATATCTCCAGGTGTACAATCTAATACCTTACATATAGCATCTAATGTTGAAAATCGAATAGCTTTTCCTTTATTTGTCTTTAATATGGAAAGATTTGCCTGTGTAATGCCTATTTTTTCAGCTAATTCTTGTGAGCTCATTTTTCTTTTAGCCAACATAACATCTAAATTAACAACAATTGACATTTCTCTCCCTCCTTTATATTGTCAAATCATTTTCATCTTTATATTCGATAGCTCTTCTATATATTTCTTTCAAAACAACAATGCCTATCCCAAATATTAAAAATATAATAGATATTGCTACATTTGCTAATGGATATAGGATAAAATATCCTTCTAGTTTGATACCAACACCGAAATATATAAGTAATACATTTATTGCGTACATAACACCTATTATAATAGATGCTATATAACTAACACCTAATCTTTTTACATTTTGTTTTTCAAATATATTTTCATTTCTTAATGTATTAAATATTTGTAAAAATTGTACAATCATAACCAATGCTGGTATAGCTGATAAATAAATCATTATATAGGTTCCACTTAATAAATCTTTTGTAAAAAATTCAAAATTTTTAATTACAAATATGCCACCTGCCAAAATTGCCATTATACAAAGTATGAATAAAACATATAAAAATACCATAACAACTGATGATAAACTTTTCTTTCCTAAAATTTTCATATACAAATTCCTCCTAATTGATATTCATTAATTCTTTTTTAGCATTTATTTCTGATAAATTTGTTTCTTGCCAGCTTTTGTTTGTTTCTTGAAGTTTTTCTTTTTCTTCTAATAAATACTCTTTTACCCTTCTTACCACCTTTTGGTTTTTGGCATTTAACAATCTTTTTATTTCACTAATGGCATCTATATCTGCATTTTTAAGCAAATATGTTAAATCGATTTCATTTTCTTCTTGATTTTCAAAATATCTATCCACATTTCGTTTAGCAATTGTGGATTCTATATTTGAAAAATTCAATATGACATACATAATCGTTACAATTCCTATTGTACATTTTAATATATCTATCTTTTTTCCAAATATCCACAACCCTATTGGTAAAATAAATAGTAATTCTGTTGCCAAAATATAGTACACAAATAATCGTAAATAGGTATATCCATATGCTTTTTCATATAAATACATTCTAAAAAATGCAGATATTAAAATAATCATTGTAAATATCAATGTCAGTATTGACATTACTTTTGTATAGTTGCTTGTACTTTCTTTATTTAATTTTGCTATCATGATGGTAACTATATTAATAAAGGATATCATCATAAGTTGAAAGAATCCCTGTCTTGCATATGTTGCATAGTCAAAATCACTCATATTCATTCTTGAAAATAAACTTGTAAATTGTATGATACTAAATATTAAATAAAATATATTTAATATTGTTAATATCATATTAATCGTCATATTTTCAATTTTAACTTCTATTATTTTTTCTTCATTTTCACTGTTAAACAAGGTATCTTTCATTATAATATTAACAAAAAAGCTTGAAAACAGAAAAAAGAATAAGATTATCAGACAACTTCTTAATAAAAACAGGATAAAATTTTCTGCCATAAATAGATTTGTAAATTCCCTTATAACACCTTCAAAGATATTAGCAAATATGCTGTCAGCTGACATTAATAGCATAAATACAATTACGATTATGGGAATAGCATAAACAAGTGATCGAAATATCTTTTTCATTCCTTCTATTTTTTCACTTTCACTACTTTTTTCTTTTTTCTTAAGCATTGTTTTAAAATTATCGATAACATCATTAATACTTTCAAGGGTTCCAGCCAATACATTTATTATTTCTACAAAAAAGTCTTGTACTTTTATTTTTAATTTAGTAGCATAGATACACATTATAATAATAAGTATAAGAATCACAAATGTATTCATTATTTGAAGTATAGAATTATGATAAATAAAATATGTCAAACTTAGTAATATAATAGGTACTGTTAAGATTAGCGCTTTCTTATTTTCTATTTTTTTATATTTGTTCATTAGATATAAAAATCCTAATAAGAAAGCTATCACAAATATCACAACAGAAATACCAGGCTCCTTTTCCCAAAATAATATAGATTGTAATATACTAAGAATCATTCCACAAATTAAAATACAACACATATATATTCCTCCTATGTTCTATATTTTATACATTTGTTTATTATTTGTCAATATTTTTTTATTGTTTTTCGATAATTTTAGGTTTCAAATAAAAAATAACCATGTAAAATCAGAAAGTCTATTTCTATATTTTTACATGGCTATTTCCAAAATCTAAAAATCTCTCAAAGAAAAATTTCCCAAAATGATCATTTTATCTCTTGAATAAATTCTTCTATTGATGCAATTTCTTTGAATTCTTTATTTTCTTTTATTCTATTAAATAAGTAATCCATATATCTATTCACAAAATATACTGCTTCATTATTTTTCAAATGTTTTAACTCTTTTTGACATTTATTTGTTTTTAGATAGGTATTTAATTCTTTTTCCATTGTGATTGTATCTTTTTTTAATTTATCCAATTTTAAAATAGAAAATTCTTTTATGGAATAATAATCCCCTTCACTAACACAAGATATAATCTTTTTTAAATAATCTATATATTCTTCATTTCTTATCATTTCTAATTATTTCTCCACCTATTATTTTTATTGTATAACTAAAAGTTATACAACGCGTTTAAATTATATTATCATTTGAAATTTTATTTTTCAAGCTTTTTAACTGTTTTTTAGAATAATTTTCTTCATTTTTTCTTATATTATTACTGTGTTTTAGATTAGCTATTAGCTTGTTATACTTATAATAATACTTTTAAATTATGGAGGAATAAAATGAATTCTATCTCAAAAAGTGATATTGATAAGACTTTTGGAAAAATATTAAAGGATTTTAGAGTAAAAAATGGCTATACACAAGAAATTATGGCAGAAAAATTGGGAATATCTTTAAAATATATTTCTAGAATTGAAAATGGATATAGTGGAATTAAAACTAGGACTTTAATTAATTATATGAATATTTTAGGTATTACTCCCAATACCATATTTAAAGAATTTATGACAAATGAAAATATAAAAAATCAGCTAGAAATATCTGAAAAATTAAATCAACTTTCAGAAGAAAAATTGAATTTTGTTAATAATATGATTGATTTATTAATTAATTTCAAAAAAGATTAATTTATTTAAAAAACAACCATACGCTTTGTATTTTAATATTAATGCAAACAGCCAATAATCTATAATAAAAAGATTATTGGCTGTTGTTTGCTTTTAAAAGGTTCTACCATATATTACGAGATGGACAGAGATGTCCTTTCCTTTATTTTTTCAATTTTATGCATTCCAAAAAGCTTTATATGTCTTATATGCAGAATACACATCGTATTTACTTGTTACTTCATAAGGTGCATGCATTGATAATACTGGAACACCGCAATCAATAACATCTGCTCCTTTATTGGCAATAATATAGGCAATTGTACCTCCTCCGCCAATATCTACTTTTCCAAGTTCAGCAATTTGATAATGAATATCATTTTTTTCTAAGACATTTCTCACCCATGCCACATATTCTGCATTGGCATCAGATGCTCCTGATTTTCCTCTAGCCCCTGTATATTTATTCAAACTAATTCCTTTTCCTAAGAATCCTGCATTTGTTGTGTCTGATACAGAAGCATAAATTGGATCAAATCCCGCATCTACATCTGAAGATAACATTTTTGAAAAGCAAAATACTTTATCTAAAAGATTTGGTCTATTTACGCCTAATTTATTTAATATTTCTGAGATAAAGAAATCAAACATATGTGATTCCATACCTGTATTTCCCATGCTTCCAATTTCTTCTTTATCAGATAATATGCATACAGCTGTATTTCTTACATTTTCTAATTCCATCATGGCTGCCAATGATGTATATGCACATACTTTATCATCTTGACCATACGCTGCTACCATACTTTCATCAAATCCTAAGCTTCTAGCTTTAAAGGCCGGTACTAATTCAATTTCCGAACTTGTTAAATCTGCTTCTGTAATTCCATATTTTTCATTTAATATATTTAAAATATTTAATTTTACTTGATCTTTTCCTTTTCCTTCGTAAGGAATACTTCCAATTAAAAGTTTTAAGTCTTCTCCATCAATTCCATTTTTTAATTTTTTCTCCATTTGGTCCTGTGCTAGATGTGGCAATAAATCTGTAATGGTAAAGATTGGATCATTTTCATCTTCTCCGATACAAATATCAATTGTTTCTCCATTTACTGTTACAATTGTCCCATGGATACTAAGTGGAATTGTTGTCCATTGATATTTTTTGATCCCACCATAATAATGTGTTTTAAAATAAGCCATTTCTGTATCTTCATACAAAGGATTTGGTTTTAAATCTAATCTTGGTGAATCTACATGTGAACCAATGATATGTAATCCTTTTTCAATACTTTCTGTTCCTATAATTGCTAAGTACATACTTTTATTTCTATTTATAAAATATATTTTATCTCCTGGTTTCAAAGTATCAAACATCATAATATCTTTATAACCATTTTGGTCTGCAAGTTTTCTTGCCATTTTTACAAATTCTCTTTCTGTTTTGGCTTGATTTAAGAAATCCATATATCCTTTAGAAAAATCAAAAATGTTTTTCTTCTCTTCTTCATTTACTGAAATCCATCCATTTTCCTTTTTATCAAAAAGCTTTTCTCGTAATTCTTCACTCATACTTATCCCTCCTATGTATTGTTTTTTACATTTCACAGTATATCATTATATAATTCATTTTTCCACTATTTTTATAATTTATTCCAAAAATTTGGTTATACTATATGTAAAATTTATTGAGAAAGGTGGGTTTTTATGAATTCTTTATGGATTGATTCTATAAAAGGATTTTCAAAATTTGAAACATTAAATAACAATCTAGAATCAGATATTTGTATCATTGGAGCCGGTATCTTTGGCATGACTTGTGGCTATTATCTAAGCCACTTAGGGTTTAAGGTAATTATCATTGATAAAAACACTTTAGCCGGTACAACCAGTTTTACAACTGGTAAAATTACCAGTCAACATGGTCTATTTTATTCTTATCTTAACACTTCTTATGATATGCATTTTGCCAAGGATTATTTAGAAATAAATGAAAAAGCCATCCAAAATATTCAAAATATTATTACTAAAGAACAGATTGATTGTGATTTTGAAATACAAAACAGCTATGTATATACAACCAAAAAAGAAGAACTTGCATTACTAGAAAAAGAACAAAAAGTTTTAGAAAGTTTAGCATATCATACAGAATTATCGAAAAATATGTCCTTACCTTTTGAGGTAGAAGGTGCTTTATGTTTTAAAAATCAAGCTAAATTTAATCCTTTAAAATATATTTTAGGATTATCGAAAACAATTACTGAAAAAAATGGGCAAATTTATACAAATACGATTGCGGTCGATATTGAAAAAGATAAAAAAAATTATGTTGTTTATACAGATAATGGCAACATAATAAAAACAAAACATGTCATTATGGCGACACGTTATCCATTTATGAATGTTCCTGGTTTTTATTTTTCTAAATTGTATCAATCGACTTCTTATATTATTGCTGTAGATACGAAAAAAGAGTCAATAAATGATATGTACATTAATGTTTCTGCGCCTGTTTATTCTCTTAGAACAGCAAAATTTAATGGAAAAGATATTTTATTATTGGTAAGTGGCAATAGTAAAACTGGTCATGATTACTCTCATGAAAATCCTTATGATACCTTAAAAAATTTTGCCAAACAATATTATCCAGATTGTGATGTTTTATATGAATGGAGTAGTGAAGATTGCATCTCATTGGATAAGCTTCCTTATATCGGAAAATACTCTAGCTTATTGCCAAATGTATATGTAGGAACAGGATTCAAAAAATGGGGCATGACACTTTCTAATGTTGCTGCTAATTTAATTGTTGATGAAATTTGTGAAAGAAAAAATCCATATGCTTATTTATTTGATTCTACAAGATTTGGTTTATTTAAAAATTTTGATGAAGTAAAAAATATGGTTGTGGATTCTACCAATTCTTTATTACTAAACAAATTAAAATCTTCAGATGCCTCTTTAGAAAATATAAAGCCAAACTCTGGAGATATCATTGAACTAGATGGAAAAAAAGTTGGTATTTACAGGGATAAAGAAAATCAAATTCATGCGATTAATCCAATTTGTACACATTTAGGATGTCTACTTACATGGAATGATATTGATAAAACTTGGGATTGTCCTTGCCACGGTTCTCGCTATGATGCCTTTGGTAAAAACCTATATGGACCTGCCTTTAAAGATTTAGAGATTTATCAATAATATTTATACATTCCTTTTGTAATATTTTATAGAAATTTGTTGTTTTTTGTGTTTTTTTATTGACTTGTTTTCTTTTATTTGCTACAATACCAGTAATAAATCATATATTTATATATCGATTTATCAATTATTTTTTGTTTATTGAACTAGATTTCTCCTATAACAGTAATCTAGTTCTTTTTTTATATTATAATTTCTTTGGAACTTTAGGGATAACGTTAAAAATTTACTTTTCATATGAATATAAAATAATAAATTAATAATAAACAAAAAATGTGAACTTTAAAGATTTAAAGTTCACATTTTTTAATTTATATTTATTCTTTCACTGCTTTCTTTTCTAATTTATAAATAATAAAAGATAAAACAACACCTAATGTAGCTGTAATCAATTGTGTTGTACTCATAGCTGTTTGTAAATTTGAAACTAATTTCTCTGGGAAAATGCCAAAAGCATTTAAGATTCCAAAAAATGCAAATATAATAGCTACTTTTACCACAACACCTACTACTCCAGCTAGAAAATAATGTTTATTTTTTCCTAACATGATAAATTTGTAAGCATATACTAATGCAAAATTCCCTACCCATATTGCTGGTATCATATATACCATATATGTAGAAGCTGTACCAAATACATATCCACTCAATATGGTAGAGATACTTGGCATTGTAACAACTCCAAGAATTTTAGCCCAACCTTTTAAATTAATTGCCGTTGTAATTAAAGCCATATTGACAATTGTTCCTACAATTAACTGAGAATTGCTTGCTATCACACCTGTTGATCCAAATAAACTTGTAATAAGCTGTCCTAAAAATGTTGGAACGAATAGGGCAATTAAAAATATAATGATTGTTTGTGCTATGTCAGCACCTTTTGAAAAATTGGTTATTCTTTTATTAATAACACTTTCATTCTCCATTTTAAACTCCTCCTTTTCATAGAAATAGCGCTTTAAAATAAGAATATATTATTTCTATTATAGCTCCTTGTATCCATGATTTCCTTATAAAAGCCTCATTCATATTTCTATTTCCATAACATTTTCATAATAGAAATTTTAAATACTTTGTTATAAAGATATTCTTACTATCTTAAATCTTTGTTATTATATCATATTCATGAATTTTTTCAATATTTTTATTGATTTTAAAACCAATGTTTGGTATAATAATTTTGATTATATATTTAAAAAAAGTAAATTTACTTTCATATTGGTTTGAAGACTTTGCAAAATATAATTTAGCAGAAGAAACTTTTAATCCTAATCTTTTGAAAAAATATAAACTTTGACAGAATTGCATATTATATATTATAATAAAGTCATAACTCAGCAGTGCAATATCTTTGATGTTAGTACCTGCAATATAGAAGACTTTATGAGTGGTTCTTTGCAACCACTCTTTATTTTTCATTTTTATAAAAAAATAGCACTAAAATTAGTGCTATAAATATTCTTTGGAGCAGGTAGTGGGAATCGAACCCACGTCATCAGCTTGGAAGGCTGAGGTTCTACCATTGAACTACACCTGCATTACTCTTGACATTTATAAATTATACTGGGTTTTCTTCATTTTGTCAATACTTTTTATAAATATTTTTCCTTCTATTAAGCTGATTACTGTTCAAATAATTATTAATCTTTTTATTTGAACAGTAATCCTTGTCTTTATAATTCTATAAAAAACTCTATATATTCATTATCATTTTTAACATAAATCTTCCCTTGATGCAACTCTATAATTTGTTTGGTTATAGCAAGTCCTAATCCTGCTCCTCCCGTGCTACTAGTTCTTGCATCATCACCTCTATAAAACTTTTCAAATAGTTTATCCAATTTATATTGTGGAATCTTATCTCCTTTATTTCTAAATACAATAGATATTTTTCCTTCTTTTTCCTCTAATTGTATTTCTATCGTCGTATTTTCATAACTATAATTTATGGCATTTTTTAATAAATTATCAAATGCCCTTGCTAGTTTATCTCCATCTCCAACATACATTACTTTATCAACAGATTTCAAATCACATTTAAGATTTCTTTTTTCAAGCATTGGATAACATTCGTCAATAACTTGTTTTAACAGATATACTAAATTTATTTCCTGTTTATTAATCGGCATTTTTTGTAAATTATATCTTGTAATATCAAAAAATTGATTGGTTAAGTCTTCTACTCTTAAAGCCTTGTCTAACGCAATTTTAATATACTTTTCTTGTAATTCTTTGGATATTTGTTTTTCATCTTTTAATAATGTTAAATATCCAATAATAGAGGTTAATGGTGTTTTTAAGTCATGCGCCATATATACAATTAAATCATTTTTCTTTTGTTCTGCTTCTCTTTCATTCTTCTTTGTCAATATATAATCATATTTGATTTCATTGATTTTATCAGAAAATTGGTTCATTTCGCTTGGCAATTTAATAGTTTCATTGTCTTCTTTTAATATCAAATCTAATGCATTATATACCTCTTGCATATCATTTATATGTTTTGAAATAAAGCGATAAATAACAATAGCCATAACTATACCTATATATATGTATATAACAATATTTCTATTATTTACAATCCAATAATATAATTCATAATTTAAGCTTTCTATCATCATAGATAAACCATTTTCCAAAAATAGAGCTACTATAAAATATATAACCATAGAAATAATATAGGCAACAACCATATTGGCTATTAAAGACATACTTAATCTAATTTTTTTCTTTGTTACTTCATTCATTTTCAATTTTATATCCCACTCCCCATACCGTTTTTATAAATTTCGGATGTTTCGTATCTTCGTTTAATTTTTCTCTTATTCTTCTAATATGTACCATAACGGTATTATTGCTATCTAGATATTTTTCTTTCCAAACCTTTTCAAATAGTTCTTCTGAAGAAATCACTTTTCCTCTATTTTCTGCTAAATACAATAGCATTTCAAATTCTATTGGTGTGAAATCGATTTCTTTTTCGTATAATAAGCATTTATGTTTATCTTTGTCTATCACTAATCCATTAATTTCTATTATATTGTTTGATGCTTTTTCTCCATTATATAATATATATCTTCTTAATGCTGATTTTACTCTTGCTACTAATTCTAATGGATTAAAAGGCTTGGTGATATAGTCATCTGCTCCTAACGTTAATCCTTTTATTTTATCATTATCTTCTATTTTAGCCGTTAGCATAATGACAGGAAACTTTAACCCTTTTTGGCGAATATATTTACATATTTCAAATCCATCTTTTCCTTCAATCATAACATCTAATATAGCAACATCTAATTTCTTAGTATCAATGCAATTGATTGCCTCTTCTGATTTATAAAATTTATATATATGATAATTTTCATTTTGTAGATACAATTCTACCAAATCTGCAATTTCTTTTTCATCATCTAATACGAGAATATTCATATTACGCCCCTTCCTTTTATCGCATTATACCATACTTTTCCCCATTTTTATTTGTTTTTTTGAAATGTAAGAAAAAGTTAAGAATTTGTTAATCCTTTCTTAAAGTTCTTTTAGCATTTATTTTGTAAAATATATTCATAATAGATGTTGGCTTAAAAGTATTTATTTAAATTTAATACTGAAAGAGGGATTAAAAATGAAAAGAAAATTACCTAGAAGAAAATTAAATAAAAAAAGATTGATTTTATCTTTGCTTTTATTATTTATCATTCTTTATCTATATATAAATTCTAGTGATATTTCAATTGATAGTACAAATTTCATATCTTCTTTGAAAAATCACTCAGAATATGATGTTATCAAGCAAGATACAAATTCAAATTATTCTGGAGTCGGACAACAAAAAGTAAAGCATAAAGATGGCTATTTTACAACTTTTACAACAGAGAAAAATCATCAGAAAACATATTTGGAATATAAACAAAATGGTGAGGCTTCTTGGCGTAATAACACTTATTGGGGAGATACTATGGCTGAAAATGGTTGTGGTATAACTGTTATGTCTATTATTTTAAGTAGTTATAATAAAAATTACACACCAGAATATTTAAGGCAAAAATATTATCCAGTTATGGATTATGAACAATTCCCGAGTGAATTATCTTCTACTTTTGGAATTAAGAACTCTGGTTTCTATTATGATTCTGAGCATCTATCAAATACAGCTATTGAAGAACATTTACTTACCAATAGACCGATTATTGTTTGTGTTTGGAACCAACCACATAATAACCGATGGACAACTGCTTCTCATTACATGGCTCTTCTTGCTACTGATGGAAATGGGATGGTTTATGTTTCTAATCCAAATGGTTTAGAAAATGATAGCAAAAGCTCTGGTTGGTATGATATAAATGAAATTACACCTTATCTTGCAAAAGCAATTTATATTGAATCCTATTGAAGATAGCTCCACTTAATGCTATAATTTAGTCAAATAAATAATTACTGTAAGGGGAAAGAATGAAAAAAATAATACTTTATACAATTATAACAATATTAATACTCTTCTTTTTAGTCATTGGATATTTTCTTTATGTCCTTTTTGGCAATACTGTCATAAGCTTAAATAATATCACTGATATTGAAAAACAAAGTATAATAAATTTAATGAATTTAGATGACTTAGATTGCGAAATTAGTCTAGAAAAAATGGAAATACCAAATACATATAAAGATATTTACTATAAAATTTATTTTAAGCTTTCTGAAGATGAAAATATGGATATTATAAAATCTGATTCAGATATTTATACTAATTTTGTAAAATTAGATAATGATAACTATAGCTGTACAATTTCAAATATGGGTAAAAATATTGAATTATTAGAGGAAATTAGAAAAACATATGAAAAATAAGAAATAAGTATTATATCATTCAATTATATAAAATAAGGAGAATATGCTAGTGTATTATACATATATGCTAAGATGTTCAGATAATTCTTTATATACAGGTATGACTAATAATTTAGAAAAACGAATAGATGAACACTTATCAAAAAGTAAAAATGGAGCAAAATATACAAAATCACATAATGTAATCAGGCTAGAAATAGCTTGGAAAAGTAAAGATAAATCTTTAGCTTGTAAACTAGAATATCAAATTAAAAATCTTACAAAACAACAAAAAGAAAATTTGATAAGTAGTAAAAAACTATCTACTTATCTAAAAGGCAAAGTAGATTGTAGAAGATATAGGTATGTTGATATAACAAAATAGCATTAATCGAAAATCTTGATTAATGCTATTTTTATACAATTTATATCCTTTATTAAAAAAATGGTCGAGGCGAGGAGATTTTGCTTTTGAGAATTACCTATTTTCTAGCACTTCGACATTTTTTGAATGTAGTTTGAATGCAGTTAATTATTTAACTTTAAATTTTTCTAGTTCTTTTTGCTCTTCAATCCATAATTCATCAAGCACTTTTCCTAATTCGCAATCCTTTATATTCACCTCATCTAGAAAAGCTTGATGTCTTAAATTCCAATATTTCATCCTAATTTCTCGCATTTCATAATTTTCAATTCTATTAATTTCTTCTTGATTAAGAATTTCTTTAAATTGATCTTCATAACTTAAATAGTTGTTATCAATCATCTCATTCCCCTTACTTTCTATTAAATTAATTTCATTATTAATTTTGGTATCATTACTATTTTCTTTATTAATGTCTTTCAGAGTAGAAATTGTACCTATTATTGTTAATGCTAATGTTATTATTGTAATAATATAAATTTTATAATTATAATCTACATTATTCATTTCTTTAATATAATTAAGATTATCTTGGTAAACAGTTTCGAATCTTTTTGAATATGTATTTAAATTTATAAATTTTTTTCCTTTTTCCCTTTTAGAACAACCATACAAATTTTTATCATTAACATTTTCTACAATATCATATAATCGTTTTTCTCCCAATTGCCTTACTTTTTTTATTAGCCATTTATAATCAGAAATTTTTATATTTCGCCTATGTGAATTTAAATATTTACTCATTTTTTTCTCTAATATATTTATTTCTATATTTTCAAAAACTTGATAATAGAATTCCATTCTATATTCCGAAAAATAATAAAGTAATGTTGAACCAGGAGAATATGATTTTCCAAATATAAATTCATCATATCTCTTTTTATATTCATCAAAAGAATCAATAATATATACATTAGTATCTTTATTTTCATTTTTAGATTTTATATAAGTTGCATTTAAAAACGATTCTTTTAAATAACTTTCAACAGTTTCATTTTTTTCTTCAATCACATATTTATTTAATAAAGGTAATAAATATTGTTTTCCAAGTTCAGTGTAAAATAGTTTAGATAATTTCTTTTGCATAACAGCATAAAACATCTCACAAACAATATTATATATTTCCTGTTCATTTCTTTCTTTGTCAAAAAAGTCCTTATCATATATTAAAGTTGGTTCAAAATAAATTAAGTCATTTATATTTTGTAATACATATTCATTCATATCTTTTAATTCATTAATCCATTTTTTAAATTTTATCTCATATATAATCATAGCTTCTTCATTATTAATTTGAGTCCAGTCAATTTCTATATCTTCAATTAAGGAATCTTTTAATAGTTTAACCTTTGCTAATATTCCCCATTCATTATGATTGTATTGAGGTTGTATATAATCCATTTTTTTTAGTTTAGAATTTCTATAATAAATCTTAACATTATAATCTTTATTCTTTTTTAGCTTGTATAATTTGTTTATTAATCTATTCACACCTATATTATTTAATACATCACATATTTCAAACATAGGAAAATGCATGTTTACATTAAATATACAATCTAATGAAAATCCTTCAACTATTTTATTTTTCTTTAATTTTTGCTTATAATTTTTTATGAATTTTTTTCTTAAGTGATAGAGTTTAATTCTTTGTAACATATAATCACCTATTATTTATATCCAAACTTCTCCATTCTTTCTTCTTCTCTAGTAGATAATTCTTTTAGCCATTCAGCTAAACCATTACTATCATTATTTCTTAAAAATTCAAAATACTTTACCCTATCTTCTTTAGCTATAACAACAGGTGGCAAGTCATTTTTTAATAATTCATAATTTATAAGTAATCTACCTGTTCTTCCATTTCCATCTTCAAAAGGATGTATTTTCTCAAAATCAATATGATATTTAGCAATTTTAGTAAATATATCTTCTTCATCATGATTATAATTATATATATAATACATCATTAAATTTGGAACTTTTTCAGGCTCTGGTGGAATATGTTCACTACCTTGTATAAATACTTGTACAGTTCTATAACCTTCAGTATCTTTAATATCTCTATTTATTGTTTCATTCAATTTTTTGATAAATCTTTCATCAAATTCTTCATTATTTTGTAAATTCTTAAAAACTAATTCTAATGCTTTTTTATGATTTATAGCCTCATATATTTCCCTTGGTTCTTTTCCTTCGATTTTAAAGCTATTATCATTGTAAAGAATAGCATAAGTTTCAGCATAAGTAAGGGTACTTCCTTCTATAGCATTTGAATGATAAGTACTTCTTGTAATTAAATCTTCTAAATACTCTTTATTATTTAAAACAAATTCTAAAATTTTCATAAACATTTCCTCTTTCTTATAATCTACTCATTATATCAATATACTCTCCGGCAGTTAATACTGTCTTAGGCAAATGTAACTGAGTATAATAAGTATCTTTATTTTTTTGATATATAGCATCTATAATTTTGCAATTTTCATCTTTATCAATTGTCATTACTAAACCAAGCACATTATATTTTTGTGATAATTTTGTAGTATATAAAGCAATTCTATCAGTTGCATCAAGTGGCATTTCTTCATCATCAAAAGAATCAATTTCAACAATTATAATACTATTTTCTAAATCTTTTATTTTCATCATAATTTGTGGTTTAGGATCCTTGCTGTTTACAAAATCATTAAATATATTATCTATTTCTAGCATAGAAATATTTGTATTTGTTATAGTTTCTCCAAAAGTAGTTTTTCCTACTCCACAACATAATTCATTTATGGCTGTGCATAGTGTAGTATCATTTTTGTAGATTTCTTTTACTTTATCCATTCTCTTTTTTGTAAAGTTGTATTTATCTTTAATAGCAGATATATCAAGTGTATCTCTATCTGTTTCATCTACAAAAACATCTGGTGTTCTTCCAAGTAAATAATCTATTGAAACATTAAAAATTGTAGCTAGTTTTTTTATAGCTTCTATATTTGGCTCTCTCATATCTAATTCATATTTTGATATTGCTGCAGGTTCTACTCCTAATCTTGTTGCAATATCTTTTTGAGTAAATCCATTTTTTTCTCTTAAATACTTTATTCTTTCGCCATTTGTCATAATATTTTCTCCTTCTCAATTTATGTTTAAATTTTATCATATCCATTTTGGAAAGTCAATAATTGCTGATAATTAAATATTTTTACTATAAAAGTTTTAGAAAGTTTAAAAAATTTTGAAAAAGGTATTGACAATATATCCATTTTGGATTATTGTATAAGTATCCAAAACGGATATAGATAAAATTGAAAGGAGGTATGCTATAAAAGTAAAAATATGAATAGAGATTTATTTTTTTACTTATCAAGTATCCAAAATGGATTTATAAAATTTCAAAGGAGGACAAAGTTATGAATGAAAATTTTAGTGAAGAACTTAAGAAAGAATTAGTAAAACAAGCTATAAAAAGCTTAGATGACCCATTTAAAATGCTAACTGTAAAAGATGTAGCAAAAGATTTATATATGGGAGAAAACAAAACAAACGAAATATTTAATCGTGCAGATTTTCCATCTGTGAATATTGGTAAGACAAGAAAAATACAAAAAATTGCTTATATTCTTTGGAAGATGGAAAAAAGGATTGATGTTATATGAAAAATTTAAAAAGCATTTATACAAAAGTACACTTTGGCGAGCAGACTTTTGCACAAATGCCACATAAAGATATTCGCAATCTTTATATAAATAGTATATCATTTTTCCTTATTTTTAACAATAGAAAATTAAGTAGAAATACTGGAAAGTGAGTAAATTATGGAAAAAACAAAAAGATATTATTGGATAAAGTTAAAAACTGATTTCTTTAATTTAGCTGAAATAGATTTCTTATTATCACAAAAAGATGGTTGCCAGTATATAGTTTTATATCAAATGCTATGTCTGCAAACTGCTAATAATAATGGAGAATTGGCATCACGAGTTGGAGAAATGATTATTCCCTATGATCCAGATAAAATAGCAAGAGATACTAAATATTTTAGTAAAGATACTGTTATTGTTGCTATGGAACTATTTAAAAAACTAAATTTAATTTATACAGATGATGGAATTTGCTTAAAAATAGCAGGATTTGAAAATATGGTGGGTAGTGAAACTGGTTGGGCAAAACAAAAAAGAGAACAAAGAGAAAAACAAAAATTATTAAGTGGACAATGTCCACCAAATAGTCCACCAGAGATAGATATAGATAAAGAGTTAGATATAGAGATAGATGAAGATATAGAAAATGATGGATTGAATGATGGATTAGATTTAATTAATTTAAAATTAAATAAAACAAATTTAGTTCAAAAAGAAACAACAAAATATAATCCAATTTTTATACAAAAAAAGATATATTTTGAAAACTCAGAATATTTACCAGAAAGTGTACTAACTCAAATAAAACTATATCAATTGGCAGTAAAAAGATTATATGACAATAAACAGGGTGAATTATTGGAAAAAGTAACTTTACCTATACTAGAAAAAGTATTTGGTAATATCTTAAAAAATAAAAATATTGAAAACATAATAGAATATTATATTTCAAGTTTAATAAATGAACTTGCAAAATAGGAGGTCAAAATTATGAAAAGAAAAATCAGAAGATATAGGACTTTATCAAAACAAGCTATGAAAGAATATGCAATGAAGAAAGCTAATTCTAGTGGTTTTGATTGGTTTGAAGATGAGGAAGAAATGTAAAATTATTAACTAATTATAGTATATTAAGCATTATTATGTTATAATAGCACTTAATAATATCTAATAAAGAAGGTTATATTATGATAAATTTAGAATTATATAGAATTTTTACAATTGTCGCAAATGAAGAAAATCTAACTAGGGCAAGTAATATTTTACATATATCACAACCTGCAGTAACTAAACATATAAAAAACTTAGAAAATGAATTAAATGTAAAATTATTTAAAAGAAGTAAGTATGGAATGATCCTAACAGATAACGGTAAAAAGTTATATCTACAAATCAAGGATTCAATTAATATTCTTAATAAAGCAGAGTTATTATTTAATGAAAGTCGAGACATAAATTTAGGATCTCATATAAATATGTTAAGCAGATTATTTAGTAAAGCTATATCAAAATATTATAAAGAAATTTCAAACAGTACAATAAATGTAACAAATGATTCTTTTGATAATATGTTAACAATGTTAGAAAGGCAAAAACTTGATTTAGTTTTATCTAAAAAATTTAGTGAAGATTCATACAATCCCAAATTAATAAAGTTTATAAAACTGGGGTCTTTACATGATGTATTTATAGTAAGAGCTGATTCTAAATATAAAGAAAAAGTATTTTCAAAAGATGATTCTAAATATAAAGAAAAAGTATTTTCAAAAGATGATTTAAAAAAAGAAACAATATATACACCAAGAAAAATCTCTAAGACAACAATTAATTTATTAAAAACATTAGAAATTTCAGAAGAAGATTCCAATATAAAAAATATTACATATTCAACTATGCTTGAACTTTTAAAAACTGAAGATATTATAGGAATTATTACTAAAGAATATATTAAAAATGAATTAGAAACGAATAAATTAAGTATATTGAAAACTAATTTTGAATTAGAGCCTATTGATTTTGGAATTTATTATAATATAGAAAATCGTTTTAAAGAATTACAAATATTAATAGATATAATAAAAAATGAGAGTTTAAAATAAAATATAACTTTAAGTTATGTTTCAAACACAAATATGTATTTTACATAATATAAAAACCTTTTTATAATAAATATAGACATTTGTCAAATTTAAAATAGAAAGGTTTTTTTTTATGGTTAATTTAACATTTAATGATGAAACGCAAATGAAAATATTAGAATTTTTAGGAACAACAGAAAAAATGATTGCAGACGTAACTAGCAAATTATCTAATTCAAAAAAAGAAGCTAAAATTTATGCTATGTCAGATTTAGGCTTATCAATAGATGCTGTAAGGATGATGGGAGGATTTTTTGTTGGAACTTGTATAACTTGGGATTGTGATGTTCCTTTCGTTCCAATAGATACAACTGTTAATGTATGTGGTGTTTGTGCTTATAAACTAAAAAATAAAATTACACCTCAAGAATTTAAAGATAGAGTAGAAAATACATTTAATAATGATACTACATATGATTGGAATTATAATAGAGGAAATCATTTTTGCACTTTGTGCTATTGTGATGGAAAACAAAATTTAGAAGAAGGCTATTATATTGTAGTCCATGCTTCTGCGGCAGAATATAAAGAAGGTAATATGAAAGAAGGATTATTCCCAGAAAAAGATAACTGGTACTATAATTCAATTAAAACATATATAGACCCAGAAACAGGAAGATATTTAAGATATTTGGATGGGGAATATGCAAAAAAATTTTGGAATATAGCACATTTCCTAGAAGATTTTAATGAAAAAAGAAATGAATATTTTATTGAAAAAACTTTTAATGAATTAATTGACAAAAAAATAATAAATATTCAACATTATGGAATGCCAACAGAACATTCTATATGTATAGGATGTCACTGGAAAGAAGGAATGTATGCATTACTTACAGCACCAGGAGAAGACATATATTTTATAAATCCTTTAAAAAGTGATAATAATAGGTTTAAACATGATAATTTTAATTTCACATTAAGTCCACACGGATTAGGGCAAAAAGTACCGAATAAAAATGCAGATATAAAAATAAGTAAGGATAACATTATAATAGGAAATAACAGTTTTAAAGATGGTCAAATACTAGACATAGATGTAGATATAAAAATTAGAGGAACAGTGCCAGGCGATAAACCAATACCTGAAACAGTCCAAGATATTTTAAAAATATATCCTGGTCAAATACAAGGTAAGATGAAACAAGTTGCATCTATTACAAAAAGAGGATTTAAAGTATATTAGGAGGATTTGTATGGAAATATTATTAACAAGACATGGGCAAACTGAATGGAATTTTCTTCAGAAAGTTCAGGGAAAAGCCGATATTAAACTAAATGAAAAAGGAATTAAACAGGCTAAAGATGTAAAAGATAAATTAAAAAATGAACAAATTGATTTGATACTCTGTTCACCTTTAATTAGAGCAGTTGAAACAGCTAATATTATAAACGATAGTAGAAATATCCCAATATTGATAGATGAAAAGTTATCTGAAAGAGATTTTGGCGAATTTGAAGGAATGCCTACTACAGATTTTGATTATGAAGCATTTTGGAGCTATAAACAAAATATACAATATAATAAAGCAGAAAATATCAAAGACTTTTTTCAAAGAGTCTATGGCTTTCTCGATGACATATACTTAAAATATAAAGATAAACGAATATTATTAGTAGCACATGGGGGAATTAGTATACCTGTTTATTGTTATTTTAATGGAATACCTGATAAAGATACTTTATTAGGCTTAGCACTTGGAAATTGTGAAGTTGCTAAATATGTTTACAAAGAAAAGGAAATTGATGAACGATAATATATTTTATATTGAATGCAATTATTACATTCAAAATATTTTCTATGAATGCAATATTGAATGCAGTAACACAAATGTAGAGAAATTTTGAAAAAGTTTGAGAAAAGAAAAAAGGCTTAAAATAGCCCAAAAACAATTTAAGGAGCTTGTAAAAAGCTCCTTTTTCTGGTCGAGGTGACAGGGATCGAACCTGCGACCTCATGGTCCCAAACCACGCGCGC
>ERZ1643251.1630-NODE-1630-length-25130-cov-8.450808_pt1 | contig 25130 bp, 27 predicted proteins | sample MGYA00579261_ERZ1643251 | MGnify/ENA primary metagenome ERZ1643251 (study PRJEB29033, sample SAMEA4952267) | chicken gut metagenome | biome: Broiler Chicken; feature: Gastrointestinal Tract; material: Caecum | place: Ireland | collected 2018 | study: Broiler... | reverse complement strand
TTAACAATTTACGTGCTTAAGCACGTGGCCTGAACCTATTTTTCGTAACGGTCAAGTTTCTTGCAAATTAGATTTGGAAGATTCTGCATTTTAATAATCGAATGTTCAAGGGATACTTACAAATATTAAAATAACAATTAAAAATCCCGTTGATTACGGGAAATATTTAATATTAATAATGTTGCGAGCAGCAAAGTTACTTCAAACTTTTTTCTTGCTATTATCTTGTTTTAATAAATCATAATTACCTGTTTTAGAATAAATCTTATACTCATGTGATTGTCTCCATACTTTTCTTTTTTTAGCAACCATTGCCATCACTTCATTTTATTTACAAAATTGCTCCAATACATCTATATCACTACTTAAATTGTCGTAAATTTTCATAGAAATTGTTTCAATTCCATCACTACCATATAAACATTATACTACTTATTAATGAAACTGCTAATAGTTTTAATTAAATTATTAAAATAAATATAAAGCTTGAAAAATGAAAAAATTGCAATTTTAACTATCTAGTTAAAATATCATTTTCAATGGCTTCAAAAGTATCAGAAGTATATTTTTCCACAACCCCATCTTTGTAAGTTATTGTAATAATACCATCATCCCAACTTAATTTCTCGTAATTATATGCCAAAATCTTTGTAAAATCATTAACATCAACTAAATTGTTTATTCCATCTTTGATAAATTCTGTAACATAACCAGAACCGACATTTTTTTCGTCTGTACCACCATTTTTAGCATCATATATAGGTATGTAATCAATTTTAGGTTTTAACTTAGGGTGCAATAATAGTTCATTGTCATTTGCATGACCATAATGTTCGACAATATACCTACCAGCATAATTAACGTCATAAACCTTAGTAAAATATCTATCTTCGTCAAAGCGGTCATTATTATAATCATGGTAGAAATAACAGTTACTTAATATTAAATCAAAGCTTTCTAAATCATATAAACTAAAAGTATTTTTGGCAGTTTCAACTACTAAAACGTAGCCGTTAAAATCACTTCTGTTGTCTTTACCACCTAAATTTTGATCATAATAAGGATAATAATAACCATAGAAAATATTTTGATAATTACTCAAATATACCATACTAAAATCATTGGCATCAACTAAATAGTTTAATCCATCTTTCGTAATTTGCCTAAACAATTTATCATATTCTATGTATTGATAGGCAAAATTGTCTAGTGGATACCCTGCCCAATCATGAGAAATATAAGATTTCCCAAAAACTGTTATTTTAAATGAATCACTTAAACTATCAACATTTAAAACTCCGTCCTTATAAAATAATCTTATTGCTTTTTGTTGATTTATCTTATTCAACTCTTGGGGTTGAAGTATTTGAACTTCTGCTTGTAATTTTTTACTTTGTTCTTCTAACGCACTGTTAATTGCGTCTAGTTCTTTATTTTTTTCTTCCAATGCACTATTAATTTCACTTAATTTTTCATTATTTTCTTCTAAATCATTATTAAGTGTTTCTAAACTTTCGATTTGAGTTGTTAAATTGCTTAACTGGGTATTACTACTGGTTTTACCTAAATGATAAGTTCCGGTTAAAACTGTTCCTGCTAAAAAAGTTGACAAGATTCTTTTTAAAACAAATTTCTTTCGTGACATAATCTAAACTCCTTTTAAATTGGTTTGTATTATAGCAGCCTTATTTTTGCTTGTCAATTTTCGACAAAACTGTTAATTATTTCATAATTTAACTATTATTTATTTGTTTTAGGTTTTGGCATCTTCATAAAGACACAATTGGAGCACATAAGCCTGTATATTCAGTTTTAAGTGGAAAAGAATGTTTAATAACAAGTATTTTTCATACTGCAAGTCACATAATTTTCTTAAAAAAATGATGTGATTTTTTCGAAAAAATTGTGAAAATCTCAAACAAAAATTGTGTATTCGCGACATTTTCGCGACAATAAAATTTTTACCTTTTTATAGTGCTTGTATAAGAAATTCATCACCATATTTTTGTTTATATTCATCTAATTTATACCATACGTTGTTAATGTCTAATTTTGATATATCAAGACTTTTAAAGATTGGATATTTTCGTTCTATATGTTCCTTTAATAATTTTTTTTCTTCTTCAAATACCAAAGTATTATGGAATATGACCTTATATAGTTCATATCTCTTTGGTTGGGGCAAAGTTTATTCCATTATATAAAGACAGCAACTGATTAAAATTAATTTTTATTATATTGTTATCATAATATTTATCAAAAACGCTAATTACCTTTTTATTTTTGTTTGCGCGAGTATAAATAAAAGTGGTTGATAGTTGAAAGTGTCCCATAACTTCTTTAACTGTTGATGGACTAACATCTGGATTTTCATTCATTTGCAGATGCAGTAAGAAAACATTGGGGAGTAGAAAATAATTTACATGCACCATTAGATATAGTATTTAAAGAAGATGCCAATAGAACACTAGAAAAAAACGGCGCAAGAAATTTGGGAATATTAAAGAGAATTTGTTTAGCGGTTTTAAAATTTGTACAAACATATTATAATTTAAGTTTAAATGAAATTAGATTTTTATTATCTATAGATTTTGAAAAAGAAATAGAAAACGTATTTAAGTTACTAAATACAGATGATATTGTAAAATTGCTAGAAAAAAAACACATGATTTAAATTTTCATGCGTTTATCCTGTGATATAAAACATTAATTTAATCAAAAAAATGAATTTTTAGTTATAACAAATCCATTTTTTCCTTAACTGTTTTAAAATATAATCTAAAAGTATCTGGATAAGTAAGATTATTTGGTAAATCATCTGAAAACATAATTTTTGACATCTCATAATCTTCTGGTAACTTTTCCATTTCCAAAATTTCACAAAAACACAATAAAGCAAAAGTGCTAATTTTATATACACTAACTGGAGTTACTTCAATTTTCGTTGCCCCAGTTTCTTCATACATTTCTCTTTTAGTGGCCTCTTGCCAAGTTTCCCCACTCTCTATATGTCCACCAGGAATTTCCCAACCATTTCTTTTTTTATTATAACAAAATACATATTTACCATGGTAACGACATACACAAACTACTCTAGTGTATTCAGATTCATCACAATATCCCAAATCATACAATTTTACTTCTAACATATTATTTACCTCACTATAAACAAATTTATCATATTTATTAATTATTTTAAACTAGATTTTTTAAATTTTCATAATTTAACTATTATTTATTTGTTTTAGGTTTTGGCATCTTCATAAAGCCACAATTGAAGTACAAAAGCCTGCATATTCAGTTTTAAGTGGAAAAGGATGTTTAATAACAAGTATTTTTCATACTGCAAGTCACATAATTTTCTTAAAAAAATGATGTGATTTTTTCGAAAAACAACGAAATTTTCAAACAAAAATTGTGTATTCGCGACATTTTCGCGACACTTTTTTTGTCAAAATTGTGTGACACTCTAAAATTGAGTATTTATTAAAAATTAAAAAGCCCGTAAATACGGGCGAGTTTAGCATAATAAATGGTGCTGGAAGCCGGATTTGAACCAGCGACCTATGCGTTACGAGGGCATTGCTCTACCAACTGAGCTATTCCAGCACAAATTAATTTTAGCAAATAAATAACCAAAATTCAATCATTTATGTTAAAATAATACTAGGTGATAGTAAATGAGAAAACTTTCTTTAATATTGGTATTTTAGTAACTTTGACAGGATGTTCAAATTACAGTCATGATGACCCAATTACAACTCTGCCAACAGGGTACAGTTATTCATTTAAAAAAGATGATGACCAAAGAAATTTTAAAGTAATTTATGAGTATGCTGATGGGCGAAAAATAATTTCTGAATTTGCTAATATAACTTATCAAAATTACGATGAAGATACAGGAAAACTAAATCTTGAAGATGCAATTGAAAATGGCGTTATTACAATTGATGACTTAATAAACAAAATGGATTTTTTATCCACTGCCAATGATGGTGGTTCAAACTTATATATTTATGGGGAAAAGTCTATGGTATATTTGGTTACATGTCATACTTTAAGTGGCAATGAAAACATTATTATTGGAACTGATCCCGATATAATTGAACAATGCCAAATTAGTTAATAATTTGTAAATTTTGACTTTATGAGCAAACTATGCTATATTAATCGCATTCGAAGGAGAATTTTTATGAATGGTAATGAAGAATTATTTATGTTATTAACGCTTGCTAGAGCAATGAGCGGAGAAACAAAAGTTTTGGAAAATATGGAAAAAGAGGGACAAGATTTAGCTATCGGACAAACAATGATGGCTAAAGATATGTATCCAAGTCAAGAAGTGTGGGAACAATTAGGTTTCACTTTTAGAGACATACCTGGTGATGATGTTTTATGTAAAGCAACTTTACCAGAAGGCTGGAGCATAAAAGCTACAGATCATAGTATGTGGAATGAAATATTTGATGCTAACGGCAATCTAAGAGGAACAATGTTTTACAAAGCAGCATTTTATGATAGAAGTGCTCACATGAGTTTAAACCCTAGATATAGAGTACATAGTGAATATATTGGCGAAGACTCAAGAACAGTTGAAGTATATTTTGGGAATGCTCAAGAAAAAATAATGGTTGCAGGTCAAGTTTATCTAAAACGTTGTGCAACACCAGAAGAAAAGAAAGAAATATGGGATAAACAAAATATGTTATTAGAACAAGCAACAAAATTTGCTCAAGAAAATTATCCCGATTGGCAAAATGTTGTAGCCTACTGGGATGATGATAGAACTCTTTCTCAAGGAGAATCACGTAAAAGAGAAAAATAATGTTAACAAATCTATAAGTAATCGCTTATAGATTTTTATTTATAAAAAAATATGTTATAATCAAAGCAATAAAGGAGGCAAAATGCAAAAAATTGAATTCGGATTTGCTAATGAGCAAAATCCTAAAGGAACGTGGGAAGGTATTGGAATTAAACAAGGTTTATTACTTACTGAAGCTGACTTTTACGGAACAGTTAAGGTAGAAAGTAATTCTTATGTTGTTGCTAAAGTTTCTAAAGATGAATATAATCGTTACCCAGAATTACTTGATAAATTTCTAGTAAGACCGGCATTAGCTGATTTATATCCAGATGGTTCAGGTATAATTTTTCTAGATCAAGAACAATCTCTTGAAGCATATCAATTAGAAGAATACCTAAATAGCCCCCAAGTTAAAGACAGAATAACAAGTATTGATGATGTAATTAATTTAAGCAGTGGAGTAGTTCCTACTGATAAATCATTTGCTATTTTAACAGATCAAGACCGAGTAGTAACAACATCAATTACCCATGAGGCTTTTGAAAGAAAAAACACAGCTTTGAAAAATTGTCATTTATCATTTTCAGAACTACAAATGCGTTATGAACAACAATTAAGTGAAAGCGAAAGTATAAGTAGATAAAATAAAACTTATCTACTTTTAATTTGGTATTTATTTTTGTATAATGTTTACGGAGAGTACTTACTATGGAAAATGAATATTATAAAGCCTATGACCAAAGATATAAACAAGTCCATGAAAAAAACATGTTATGGGCAACAACCAAAAATACAAAAGAAGTAATTGATGTTATAGAAAAGTATAAAATATCTAAACGTGATAAAATATTAGATTTAGGTTGTGGTGAAGGCAGAGATGCCTCATTTCTACTTAACGAAGGTTACAATGTAACTGCCATCGATTATTCAAATGAGGCTATAAATAAGTGTAATGAACTTACAAATAATAAATATCAAGAAAACTTTAAACAACTAGATATTTTTAAAGATTTATTAGATGATAAATTTAAATTTATCTACTCAATTGCTGTAATGCACATGTTTGTCTTAGATATCCATCGTAATAAATATTTGAAATTTATTTATAATCATCTGGAAGATAGTGGCCTTGCTCTAATATGTGTTATGGGGGATGGCAAAAAAGAGTATGCTTCAGATATTAATGATGCTTTAAAAAATTCTAAAAGAAAGTTACTTCATAATAATGAAGATGTCGAAGTTGCTACAACTTCCTGCCGAATTGTAAATATGGATACTTTCAAAAATGAATTAACTAACAATGGATTTTTAATTAAAAGAATGTGGATATCAGAAGATATTCCAGAATTTGATAAATCCATGTGTGCTATAGTAACTAAAAATATTTAAAATATAATAGAAAGTGAGTGATATAATGTCATATAACAAATTAGTTCGGGATAAAATACCAGAAATTATCAAAAATAATAATGAAACACCAGTTACCAGAATTCTTTCCGATGATGAATATAAAATAGAACTTGAAAAGAAACTTTTAGAAGAATATTATGAAGTAATTGAGGCAAATGGAAAGAATCGCTTAGAAGAACTTGCAGACATGCTTGAGGTAAGGATTGCTCTAGTTAATCTTGAGAACGCTACTTTAGAAGATATAATGACTATAGCAGATGAAAAAAGAAATAAGTGTGGCGGATTTAAAGAAAAAATATTCTTAGAAAGTGTTAAGTAACTGCAGGACAAATGCAGGAAAGTTTGAAAAAACGTTTATCCTGTTTATTCGCTCGAATTTATGGCTTTTATATTTTATAATATGATAAAATATGAAATGTCGGGTGAGATTATGTTTAAAAATACAATTGATAATAAAAGATATTATACTTTAAATTGTTTTTTTAGAAGAAAGTTTGGTTCTAAAGTATTTAAAGTGCCTTTAGATATTGGTAGTAGTTGTCCAAATTATGCTAGTGGTGGTTGCATATATTGCAGTGGCAGAAGTGCATCTAACATTAGTGATGGTAGTATGGATATTGTTAGTCAATTTAATAAAGCAAAAGATATTATGGAACGTAAGTGGCCGAACAGTTTATATATCGCCTACTTTCAGTCGGGAACTAATACATATGGTAATATTCAAGATTTTAAAAATATGGTTGATAAGTTGTTAGTAATTGATAAAGTTGTAGGAGTATCTATTGCAACTAGGCCAGATGCCTTAAGTGATGAATGGTTAGATTATTTAAGTGAATTAAATAAACAAACCTTTTTAACTATTGAGTTAGGACTTCAGAGTAGCAATGATAATACTCTTAAATATATCAACCGGGGTCACGATGTAAAGTGTTTTACTGAGGCTGTAAAGGAACTTAAAGAAAGAAGCATATTTACAGTAGCTCACATTATCAATGGGCTTCCCAATGAGACTAAAGAAGATATGATAAATACTGTTAAATATTTAAATAATCTTGGAATAGATGGAATAAAGATTCATATGTTATATATTCCTAAGAATACAAAGTTGGCGAGTATTTATGAAAAGAAAAATTTTCACGTATTAAGTCGGGATGAATATGTCGATATCGTGTGTGAAGAGTTAAGATATTTAAATGAAAATATAGTAGTTGAACGAATTACTGGAGACCCTATCGCCGATGAATTAATTGCACCGACATGGTTGGTTAAAAAGTTTTGTGTTTTAAATGAAATAGATAAAGAAATGGTAAAAAGGAACATTTATCAAAGTGATCTTGTTCGCGATTGACCATTTCTTTTTTGTTTATTTAAAAATTCTCTTATTTTTTTGTGAGCTCTAGCAGTTTTAGCCATACTTAACCACTCTTTGGTTGGACCATCGGCATTGAAATCAGTAATAATTCTAATAGTATCTCCATCTTTTAGTTCATAATCATAATTTACAGATTTACCATTTACTAAAGCTGCAACCATAGAATTTCCAATATCAGAGTGAATACGATATGCAAAATCCAGTGCTGTAGATCCTTTAGCTAAATCATCAATTAGAATACCATCTTTAGTAAATACATGGATTTTTTCAGCAAAAACTTCATCCTTCATAAGTTCAATAAATTCTTGATTACTGCTTGCAAGTTTGTTTATTTCTAAGACTGCTTTATAAAAATGATAATTTTCTTTTAAGGCCTCTTGCATTTCTTTGGCACCGATATCTTCATCGCCATGCCAAAAATCAGTTATACCGTATTTAGCAATTTTTTCCATACTTGCAGTTTTAAGTTGCATTTGTAAGATTTTACTTTCAAGGCCAATTACAGTAGTATGCAAAGCTTGATAGTGATTAGGCTTGGGAAGACTAATATAATCTTTAAAATATTGCGTTAATGGTTTAAAAGTTTCATGAACATGTCTTAGGGATAAATAACAAGCATCAATGTCATCCAAGATAATTTTAAAAGCTAAAAAATCATGAATATCTTCAAGTGATTCACGCAACATTAGACTTTTAAAAATACCATAAACATTTTGCAAACGAAATTTTATAGTATTGGGAATATCGTTGGCTAGTAAGACTTCATTTATTCTTCTGATTACCTCTGCAACTAAATTTTGGGTACTTTCTTTGTATCTATTTCTAATATCAGTATATTTTTTATATTCATCTGGTTTTAAAAACATAAAGCATTTATCTTCTAAATCACATTTGACATTATATAGCCCTAGCGCTTCAGCAATAGGGACATAGATACTTAACGTTTCCATTGCCTTCATATGTTGTTTTTCAACATTTTTTTTGTATTGTAAGGTCATCATATTGTGAAGTCTATCGGCAAGTTTGATTATTAAAATACGTACATCTTTATTCATTCCTAAAATAAGTTTTCGTAAATTAGCATTATTAGAAGATATTTTACTATTAAAAGATGCTCTAGTTAAATTGGTTACCCCCATAACTAAAGTAGCAACAGATGAACTAAACTCTGCTGCTATATCCTCTTGGGTGGTGTTAGTATCTTCAATAACATCATGTAGTAATCCAGCACAAATTGTATCAGTATCAGCATTCAATCTGGCTAATATAATGGCAACTGCTAAAGGATGAGTAATATATTCTTCGCCGCTTTCACGATATTGACCGGCATGCTTTATCTTAGCAAATTCATAAGCTTTCTTTACCTTTTCTATACCATATAAATTATACCTAGAAACGGTATTTATTAAAGTTTCTAAACTTACATCCATATTACCACCCCACATCTTGTTGCCTAGTAATATACACTAATTTTAGAAAAAAGTCAAAATATTTTGCATATTATTAATCATGGAGGAATTATGAATAAGTTAGATATACATTTTAAAAATTTAATTGCTTCTTTAAAAGTTCTTAGTCCGGAGATGATATTTAATAATATTAAAAATAGTTATTTAAATATTGATGAATTTAATAAGCAAGCGATTGAAAGGTTTTTGGCTCAATTCAATTATTGGGGAAAACTAAAATATGAAGAAAGTGAATTTGAAGAATTAAAATTGCGAGCAGAAGTATTAAAAAATCATGCTGATGATTTTGATAATTTATATAATAATTTAGGAGATTATCGTTCTAAAAAAGTATTGTATGGAATTTTAAATTATTGGTATAATTCTGATTTTAATTCCTTAGCTATAGCTTATGAAGGAAATTATAGTCAATATTTTGATTTGGACTTAATTAAGCAAAATAAAGAAGAAGTGTATGTCGATGTTGGAGCATATACTGGAGATACTATATTAAATTACATAAATACTTATGGCATTTACAAAAAAATTTACGCTTTTGAAATAACAGAGTCAAGTATTAAACTCATGCAAAATACTTTAAAGGATTTTGGTAATATAGTTATTAAAAAGAAGGCTCTTAGTGATATAAATGGTGAATTTTATATAAATAGTAATAGCACAAGCGCTTCTGCTAATACTGTTGCAGATTCCGGAGAGGAAATAGTAAAAAGTGTTACTTTGGATGATGATGTAAAAGAAAAAGTTACTTTGATTAAAATGGATATTGAAGGTAGTGAAGAAAAGGCTTTAATTGGGGCAACTAATCATATAAAAAATGATACACCAAAACTTTTAATTTCAGTGTATCATAATCATGATGATTTGTGGAAATTACCTAAACTCATAAATACTATTAATGACAATTATACTTTCTATTTACGTTATTTTGGAAATAGATATTATCCTACGGAAGTAGTATTAATTGCCTTACCTAAATAATTGTTAGTAATTTATTGGCAATAGCTTCGATTATCAAGGCTTTATTTTCTTTTCGGGTTGGTTTGGTTGCTAATAAATCGAAGTTATAATATTTATTATTGTCAACATCATATATACTTACAAAAATTTGATTATCTTGGCCTTCAGGATTAAATCTATCGATACGATTTAATTTACCTGTAATACCTACACCATAGTTGGCATTAGCAAATTTGGCAATATTTGTACTCATCTCGATAGCAGTTTCCATACTGTAGACACTATATTTATCGATAATTTGGGAGTCAACTCCCATTTTTATTTTGTATTCATTAGAATAAGTTACAGCACTAAACTTTAGGACTTCACTAGCTCCTTCAATATTGGTAATAGCATTTACTACTCCACCACCAGTGCAAGATTCCATAGTAGCAATGGTTTTATGCTTTTCGGTTAAAATTTTTACAACTTCATCCATTTTGTTTCTCCTTTTCATATTCTTCTTTAGTTAGCGAATAAACTATTAAATCATTTTTTCTACCCATTTTGTCATTGATTCTAGCTCGTAATCTGGTTTCATACTTTAATCCGGATTTTTCCATTACTCTGCCACTAGCGGGATTGTTATCCATGTGTTCACCAACGATGATATCAGCATCACATTCTTCAAATAAAAATTTTATTACTCGCATTAATATTTCAGTTCCATATCCTTGGCCCCAATACTTTTCAGCATAGCAGTACCCTACTTCACATGTTCCATATGGCAAAAACTTTTTACTGATATCAATAGTTCCAATGACTTCACCAGTATCCTTTAACTCGGCAATCCAGCGGTAGGTGTCTAAATCTTGATATGCTTCAATCCATTTAGTATAAATAGCTCTTGTTTCATTTACACTCTTATGTTTTTCCCACATAACGTATTTAGCAACAGCATCACTCGTGCACCAACTTTGGTAAGCAACATCGGCATCAGCAAGCGTTGCTCTTCTAAGTATTAGCCTTTCTGTTTCTAATGGTTTTGTTCCAATAAATTCCATGTTACTCTCCTTTTGATATATAATCGCCATCGTTCGGAACAATTATATTTTTTATTTTTAATTTTTTGGCTTCTTTAATGGTCTCACTGAACATATGAGAAGTTACAAATTTATGATCAGGATATTTGGTTGCTAACTTTTTAATATCATCAATTCCCATGTGGGATTCATTACCTAGAATAAAACTACAATCACAAATTAGATAATCACAAATGCTTGCCATGTAATCAACAGTATCACAGTAACCGGTGTCACCAGTAAAACCAACAGTTAGATTATCACTTTTAAATATATAGCCATATGCTGGTTTAAAATCACCATGGCTAACTTTAACTCTAGATACTTCGTAATTATTTATTGTAAAATTAGCACTAAAATTATAGTTTAATTGAAGACGTTTTAAAACTTTCTTGGAAGATGTGGGAAACCCCAATTTAAATAGAGCCTCAATTTTTTTCTTACCCGGTTTAGTACAATAAATATTTACATCTAATTCATCTTCTTTGCTCTTCTTAAGAAGATAAAATGGGATATCAAAAAAATGGTCACCATGAAAATGCGTGATTAAAACATTGTCTATTTTTTCAGTTTTAACTCCTAAATTATATAAATTTTTGCAACTACCATTAGGTATATCAATCAAAATATGGTCATCAATTAAATAACTTGCGCTATTTTCTTTATGCCACATGCCACCGGAACCAATTATTTGTAATTTCATGTTATACCTCGCTTTCAAAAACTATTGAATCATCCATTAAAGAATAAATTGATATTTTTCTATTTTCATAGATAGCATAAGTTGGACCATATTTATCTCGAGGTAGAGATATGGAACCAACACAAACATAGGTCATATTATCGACTTTTTTAATATAAGGCACATGGAAGTGGCCATAAATTAAAACTCCACCATTTACAAATTTACTATTTTTATCAATATTATAAATGTGACCATGGGTACAATAAATATTTATATCATCTACATTTATCAAAGCAAGATCTCTACATATTGGAAATTCCGATTTTTCAATATCGACTTCAGAGTCACAATTTCCTTGTAAGCTTAAAAGTTTGTGTTGATAATTTGTTAAAAAATCCTTAACTGTATTAGGGTCAACTTCAAGTATTCCTTTTATTGATAATCCACAGTAGTACATATCTCCAAGATTGACAATTTTATCAAAGTTATTTTTTTCTATTAATCTTCTTACTTTATCTAAGTTTTTAGTAATACCATGGATATCAGATATAAATAATATTTTCATATTATCTTCCTCCATAATTAAAATAATTAGGGTTTAATATTAATGAATAATCTTCATCATCCGAACGCATGTCAATATAGCCCACAATAAAATCTCTGGGTATTATATAATTAGCATCTTCTTCTTGGTTCCAACCGTAAAAATCATTTTTAGTAACCAAATAATCTATATCTTCTTTTTCACAACCAATTATATCCATTTCATCAGTATTTCTTATATTATTTCTCCTTTCTCCTTTAATAAAGTTATAAGGGTCTTTAATCATTTCTGGTGTTATTTCTATTGTAGTGCTCCATAAATGTTTATCTGCCATTAAAAGACCTTCTTCGAGAATCTTATCTCCACTTCCTTGTTCTGTTATATGATAAAAATATTTCATATTATCAAAATCTAAATTAGAAAAAAAATCTATTATTGATATATCCATACTTATAATCCTTTCTATATTAATTATATCACAAATTATTTTTTAGCATTAGCTTTTCGATGAAATACAAAAGCAATTAAGACTGGAATACAAATTGCTACAGGTATTAAATAACGCATGTGAGCATTTAATGGGGAAATTAGACAAACAATAATTCCCATATATAATGGTGCACAATAAACTAATAATTCATGGTATCTTTTATATAAAAGATAAATTGTTATAGCAATTAATGCCCAAGTATATGTTGAACAATAGTAAATCTTACCAAGTACTGGGATTTTACTTAAAGTATCACTCATATTATATATGAATTCACGAGCTGCATGAGTTGATGTATTAAAAGAGATATCAAGATATCCAGTATTTACTCTAGTATTATCTTCTATTTCAAAGAAACCTAAGCCTTCTTCGATACTATTAAGCATCCCCGGATAAAAATAGCCATAAGTATTATTTAAAGTGGCATCAACATAAGTTCCAGGGTGTTTTAAAAACATTGTAAACCACGCTTTAAAATAGTTTAATAATTCTTCAGTAGTTGCATTGCTTTTAAATTTCCACTTTATTGGATCACTTTTATTAGGATTGTATAACTCTCCTAATTCAGTGATATCTACAGTAAATAAATTTTCTATTGCTTCTTTTTCTTCTTCATTTAAATCATCAGGATAATTTTTCAAATATCTAGCGGTTTGCTGTAAAGGAATTGACAACATTTCTCTAACTGAAGCATGATTTACATCGAGTACTTGATATATTAAAATATTATAACCTATTTGAAATACTATGATTATGCCAAATATGATAGATATTCTTTTAAATATTAAAGTAACTTTCTTACGATAATATAAAATTAGAGTAATTAATGATATAACAGCAATATAAATACCAGTGTTACGTAAAAGTATTAATAAAATATAAAGTAATGTTAATATAATATATGTAGATTTATTGTGATTATTTTCTAATACTAAGTTATTATATTGAAATACAAATATTAGTAAACAAGTTAAATAAAATAGTGTATCTTTGATGTAAGTGACAGAATATAAAGATAATAATGGGAAGGCAGCATAGAAAATAATTATAATATTGTATAAAAAGTTAGGTATTTTTAGTTTAGATAAAACTTTTATAGTATATGAATAAACAAAGGCATTAAAAAGCATTTGCATAATTATAAATAAAGATATACCAAAATTATCATTTATTATAAATCGACCTAAATCAGTAAGAAGGCCCATAATAACACTTAAGAATGCCGGATGGTGATTGGACATTGCTCTAATACCATAATACATATCAAGTTGCCAAAATCCATCCCAAGTGACAATACCTGGATAAAAAATAACAAAATAAATAAGACTAATAGAAAATGTTAAAATAAATATTGATAAAAAAGGATGCCTTCTAAAGATAGAAAGTTTATGAGGTTTGTGATATTTATAATTATCAAGATAAGAATATAAAGAAAAAATAACTAACCAAATTAATGATATCCAAAAAGTAAAAGAAATAAAAATATCAATTATTTCTAATGGTTTAGTAAAAGGAATAAAAATAGAAGAATATTTATCATAAATTATTCCTACTACCATAAATAATGCTAAAATAATAGCAGTAATAAAAGAATATTTTTTTAATTTTGTCTTGTTCATAAATATCGCCATAAAAATTGTACTATCTAGTTATAGTTTAGTCAATATTGACCAAAATAAAACGGTAATTTCTTACCATTTTATTAAATGTTTTCATTTTTTATTGAATCAACTATATTTTTTCTTTTTATTTTACGAACACTAAACGTAGTTATTAAGAATATTAAAACTAGTACAACTGCTATAGCAGCAATTAAATAATTAGTAGGATATGGAATTATCATTGATTTTGAAATTATATCCATCATTTTTAAGGCTTCTCTAATAAACCAAATGATAATCATGGAAATAGGTATGGAAAAGAATAAAACTTTTAGACCTAAAAATGTACCTTCAAGAATTAACATTTTATTTAAGCCTTTTTTACTTACGCCAATACTTCTTAAGACAGAGAATTCTTTTTCTCTAGTTTCTATATTAGCATTTATCGAACTAAATACTGTTGTAATACTTATTAAAGCAATAAATGTTAAAATGGAATAAAGAATAAAGGCTATAGATATGGCTACCATTTTATTTTCGTAGTTCCAATACTCATAATTATCATAACCTATGTTTATATTGGGATTTTCTTCAATTATTTTAGTCATTTCTCGGTCAAACTCTTGATAGTGTTCAGAGTTAATACAAATTTCATATAATTGATGTGTAGTTATAGTGCTTGGCATAGCATTTTTAATATATGTAAATGTATCAAAGTCGACGATTAAAGCAGGGTTATTTAAATTGAAATAAGAAAATTCATTAGTTAAATATAAATTTGATATAGTCAGATAAGATGGATTATTTATGTATTCATAAGTATCTGTTTCTGGATGATATATTGTTTCATTAGTATTTAATTCTATTTGTATGTTAGGATTATTTATAAATGCATTATAAGGAACTGTTTCATTAGTGTCTGGATCTTTAGTATAAGCATTATTTACTAATATCCCAAAATAATTATTAGAAATTTTTAACTTATTTAAATAAGCATTATATGTTTTATCATCTAATCCGTATAATTGGAGATAGTAATAGTTATCATCAGGATTATTTTCAATAAATTCATCTGTTAAATATTCTTTATTGCTGAAAAATAGGTATTCATTTTGATAAATTACTATTTCATCTATCGCAGAAATATCTGATATTTCTTGTAAAATTTCAGGACTAGTAGTAGGAACTTGAATGTAAATATCATATTCTTCTTCAAAATTAGTAGCATAATTTACTAAAATATATTTTATTAATGTAGCAAATGTTATAAAAAGGATAACGGAGATACATAAAGAAATTGTACTCGATGTAAATTTATGGCGATTTCTTTTCATATTTTTGTATGCTACTTCTCCTTCAACTCCAAAAACTTTTTTGATTAAAGGATAATTTTCTTTGCTTCTTCTTATTTTATAAACATTATTTAGGCGAATTGCTTCCATTGGAGTTACTAGGCTTGCTTTGATGGCTGGATATAAGGCCGATGCAAATATAGTTAGCAATATAAAAATTAAAGAAATTATAATAAATTCCGGATATAAATATAGTTGGTATGGAACAATTAAATCGGCGAGGATTTTGTTAAAAATAGCAAGTATACCTGAAACTAAAAGAAAACTTAATATAATACCTAAAGGAATAGCAATGATACTTAACATACAGGCTTCAACCATAACCATTTTAAATATTTGTTTTTTACTTGCTCCGATACTTCGCAAGGCACCAAATTGTTTTTTGCGTTCAGATAAACTTATAGTAAAAGCATTGCGAACTATTAAAACACAAAAAACACTTACAACTATTAAAATAGTTGAAAATATAGCATAAACACCAAACTTTGTGCTTAGTAAATGAAATTCACCATTTGCTTGCAATAATGAATCATTAATTACGGCATTATCATAAATAACCGCTCCACCAGGATTAGATATTTTTTGTAAATCAAGGGAACTTGCTATTTCATTAATTTTACTATAGGCATTTCTAGTTGATTTAAAAGTTATTAGAAAAGTTGTTAGAGAAGAATCACTAAATGAGCCAAACGTGTAGGCATAAAAATTATCGCCATCATATCTTTCATGATTTAAGGGAGTACTAGTAAATATACCAACAATTTTTTTGTTGTTTATAGTATCACCAATGGCATAATTTTCCTTTTGAGCAAATTCTGATGATATTATAATTTCGTTATCACTATTTGGAAAACTGCCTTGTAAATTTAAAAAATAATTTTTAGCATTTTCGGAAACTGTTATAAAATTTATTTGATAGTCATTAGAATTTATAGTATTTATAGTTTGCATTAAAGCAATTTCTTTTATATCAGAATTGTTATTTAAAGTGTCTATTGTTGAAAATTCTAAATCATATAGTTTTAAATGTTGGGGGCCGGAATATTCAATTGTTTCATCAACAGTTTTCTTTCTAATTGTTGATGCTCCAAGGCCAAGTGAAAAAATAAGAGTAGTCATTAAGACAATGCTTATTATTGTAATTAAGGATTTCTTTTTGTTTAACTTTAAGTATCGATAAGTAAGTTTATTTAGGATTTTCATTTTAGCACCTTATCACTAATTATTTTACCATCAGCAATAGTTATGATTCTCTTAGCATATTTGGCAAGATTTTCATCATGGGTTACCATAATTATAGTTTGATCAAATAATTCGTTGGCACTTTTAAGTAATTCCATTACTTCAATACTGTTTTTACTATCCAAGTTACCTGTCGGTTCATCTGCAAGAATAATGCTAGGTTTAGTTATAAGGGCTCTACCGATTGACACTCTTTGTTGTTCACCGCCGGATAGTTCGTTTGGTAAGTGTTTAAGACGATTTTCTAAGTTTAGAAGTTTAATTATTTCTTGTAAGTATGCATCATCAATAGATTGTTTGTCAAGGTCAAGGGGTAAAGTTATGTTTTCCTTGACGTTAAGTGTTGATATTAGATTGTAAAATTGATAAATAATGCTAACTTCTGTTCTTCGTAAATGTGATTGTGATTCATCGTTTAAAGAGTAAATGTCAACATCATTTACTAAAACTTTACCGCTGGTTGGTGTATCAACTCCGCCGATCATGTGTAAAAGAGTTGATTTACCACTACCTGATGCCCCGAGTATAGCAATAAATTCTTTCTTTTCAACTGTAAATGAAACGTCATCAACCGCTTTAACCAAAGTATCTCCTTTGCCATAAGTTTTTGTTAAATTTTGGACTTTTAATATACTCATACTTCCTACTCTCCTTATAATTATTATATCTAATTATCAACTATTTGAAAATGTTTTTGTATTTTTTTTATAAACTATGTATTAATTTTACATATTTGGATATAATAATAATGTAATACATAGTTGACATAAAGTAGAAACTATTGTATTATGGTGGTACCGGAGCTTATGCTCGTCAGGTCGATAGTTAGGTAGCGATTTTTCAAAATTAAGCGTACTCGTAAGTACGTCGCCCTAATTGGGAAAAAGTCACTTTATGTGACTTTTTTTCTATGGCAAAATTATCTTGAAATCAACAAATTTACTTAATTCTTCATATGTCTCATCTTTATTAGTAAGTGCTTGTAAACTTTTATGACGAATGGTGCCAGCGAGAAGATCAGCCGCTTGGACAACATAACTGTTGGCGGAATTTTGATAAAATAAAGATAATGTAAATTCACCATAAATAATTGGTGTAATAATACCACCATAATTATAGTTTGATATACCATGTTTTAGTTCTTCAAATAAACCATCTTTTAAGTTATAGTAACCATTGTTTTTGGTCGATTGTTCATCAATGTTGATAATTAGTTTTGTATTTCTATAAGCATTTACTTCATTATTTTTAATTAGATTTTTGATACTTTCTTTAATAACTCTTCTTATGGCATAATCGATAAATCTACCTTTAGCACCCTTACTTTCCAATATATGGTCATACACTAAGTTATTGTTGATGACTAAAGCAATTACACAATATTTCTTAATGTAATTCATTAATCTTCTTTTATCGGCTGGTAAAACATTAGTATTTTTTATTTCTGGACATTTATGATTACACTCGCTTTTATGACAATATTTGCACCTTATACTTTTAATAATACTGCGATATTGCGTAATGAATTTGTCTTTATCTTTTTTAGATAAGAAAATTATGCCACCATAAACACAAACTTGTTCGTGCGATGATAACTTTCCAGAATCATCCATGTTAATATAAATCTCTTGAGTTTTCATAAAAAAATTAGGTCTCCTTGAATACTTAATTCTAGCCTAATTACACAACGTATTTCCATAATAAATTTTTTTAGGAAATTTGTCAAGATAAATCATTCAAATACAATGGTGCTCAAAAAACTGGTTATTTCAGAGATTGGATAATTGTTATAAAAAGTGAAAACATAATTATCAGCATCATGAGTTATAACAGCATAAGTAACATCATTATTCATACTTATGATATATCCTTCATAATCTCCTTCTATTCTGGTAATATTTTCTGCAGAATTCATCCATAATTTAGTCTGAATATTTATTTCCCTACTTTTTTCAAAATTATTAATACTTGAGAAAACATTTAAATCTTTGTTATAATTATTCACAATAAATTCCATTATTTCAATATCATTAGATATGTTTTCTTCATCTAATATTTCTTCAAATTTGGTAGTAAGTTCAAAAACACTTGGAGTTTTTTGAACAGTTAATAAAACATCATTATCATTCTTAAAGTTTACAATTTTTTCTTCATCTTCATTGCCAATTATTTCAGTAGTACTATTAGAAAAATCATTTCTAAATCGAATATTCTCATAATCGTAATATATTTCTTCTGAATTTAGTTCAGTATGAGAAATAGAAACAACTTCATCCTTAGCTAGTGACTCTTTAAATATCACTAAATTCGTATCATCTTCAATTAAGGTGCTATTGTAATTATAAAGAAATACTCCTTTCACTCCAAAATAAATAAGAACTAGTACAACTAAAACTATCGCCGTTATTATTAAACCTTTCTTCATATCATATACTCCTTCTATTTTGATTATAGCATATAAATATGATTATCTGTGAACAATTTTAATATTGTACTGTTTAGTTTTGTCAACCATAAAAATTATGACGTTCTTGAATAATATTTATGGATTCTAAGCCAATTTTTTTGCCTTGATATTTTTCTTTTAAATAACTTAGGAAAGATATTTCTAGTTCATCATTACTTTTAGTGTTAAATTTGTTGTTTTTTAGAGCATTTTCCATTTTATTTCTTAGATATTTCCATTTATCATAATAAACAGTCTTGGTTTTTACCATGAAAGCATTTGCATCTTCAATGACAAATCCTTCGATATATGAATCTTTGTACTTATAATTAGGAGCAGTAATTTTATCATAAATACTCATGAACTCATCGATGTTACTAGCAGCATAAGCTAATTCTTTTACTGAAATATTATTATTTTGGGCAAAAATTTGTAAATCTGGATAAGATATTTTTTCAAAATTAGTGGTATTCTTAATCAAGTCTAACAAAACTAAATTTTCTTCTTGGTATTCGATAATATGGGGATCATTAAATGGATCAATTACTTCAAAAACTGCCGATAGATTTTCTTTAGTAAGTTTATCTTTTAATACTTCTATTTGCTTGTTGCTATATTTTTTATAAAATATATTTTTAAAGTATTCAACGTAATCTCCGGCATTAGTTGATTTTGATGCGAAGAATAGTTCATCATTATAGACAGATAATATTCCTAAGAAACCATTATATTTTAAATAAAAGTTTACTGGAAAAATTAAATTTTCTTTTAAACTATCTAAGGTTGTTTCTTTTCTTTCATCAACTTTAAAAAATTTATTGTAACTTCTGGCAACAATCTTATAATTCTTAGTATCAATAAATAAGCCTCGGGCTTTAGTTGTCTCTTTATCCCACATTTTGTTATAAAATGCTTCTTTAGTAAAATTAAATGATGATATATTATTTCCTAAATCTTTTTCAAAAACATATTTGTTATTTCGCAAGTTTTCTACTAAGTTATAGATATTTGTTTCTTCAATTAAATTAGGATTATATACTGTATTTTTTATTTCTGTGTATTTGTAATTATTATTTGTTAATGTAAGGATACGTAAGTTACCACCGTGCTCAATATCTCCTTCTAGATTAATGGAATATTCATATTTATCGAATTTATTTTTATAGAAATTACGGTGTCCATGAACTTGATAAATTTTATTATTAGCAGTTTGCATAAATTCATTATAAATTTTATCGATGTCTGTTTCATATTTATCAATGCCATAAACAAATGAATTAGTACTATAGAAATCTAGTGATTTATTAGGAATGTAAGGTAGGCCTCCGTGCGTTATTAAATAGGTCTTATCTTTAAATGTTATTAAAGCAAGTTGAGATAAGTTTTTGATAAATCTACGAATTTCACTTTTCTTTAAGTGATTCATTTCAAATTCTTCAATAGTATTTTTAATATCATAATCCATTTTAAATTCATCATCACAAGCATATTTATATAATTTATCTTCATGATTTCCTATTAAAAATGTCATATTTTTGTTTAGCATAAGTTTACTTAAAAACTTGAATGTTTGATAGTTTTCAATTCCCCGATCAAAGTAATCACCGCAGAATATATAATAATCTTTTTCACTGATTGGATATTTAATAAAATAAGTTTTTAGAGCTGTTGCTGAACCATGGATATCCCCGATGATATGAACCTTTTCATAACCATTTAAATCTCTAGGAGTTGTGTTAATAATTTCATTAAAATTTTCTGGTTTTATAACTTTAAAGGCTGTCGAGATGCGTTCTTTTTCGAATGCCTTAAAAACTCTATCAATGCTTGATTCTGGAACTTGGCGATATATTTCTCTACCTTTATTTCGCTCATAAACTTCTTCCTTAGGTATATCAGTAAAATCTAAAACATACAAACGATAACGATATTTTTCTGCTAATTTTTTATAAATAGAAAATGATTCATCGGCATAAGCATGGACAGCATCGACAATAGTAAATTCGCCTTTTTTCATTCGTTCTTCAAGTAAAGTATATAAAAGTTCCCAGACTTTCTTGTTATTAAATTGGGGAATACTTTCTTTGTAATCGATACCTAGTTCTGGGGATGAAAACATTAGCCTTATGGTATCAGTACTTAAAGTATAGTTTTCTAAGTCGTTATTTTTAATGAATGTAGATTTACCACAGCCACTGGCACCACGAAGTATAATAAGTTTACGCATTAAATCACTTCCTTTTTAAGGTTATTATACTATAAAAAACTAGTTATAAATAGATTATATTTTCGCTATAAACTTTATATTGTTATTTTTATTTATAGCAAAATTATTGTAATAATTTAATAGAGAATTTTGATTTCTTTTCACCCATCTTAAAGTGAGTTTTACCTTTCTTTTATTTTTAAAAGGCTTATCATGTCCCATTATAGTTAGTTTATCTATTCTTATTCGCATTTCTTCTCCGGAGTATTTGCAATGAACGTGCGGTTCAAATTGATGCCGATCTTTTTCATCATTATTAATATAAAAAGTTATACCCTGAGATCTTCCAACTGCATCTCCAACTCCTGGGCCATCGACTATTATATTTATTTTATTATTAAAATAATTAAAAGCATTTTGTATATCTTTTAGATTATAGTTTAACCATTTATAATGATAGTTGTCTCCTTCTATTTGATTATATAAATCTTCACCAAATAATTTTCCCCATGTATCAGATTTTAAATTTTCAACATATATTTGAAAATATTTAATATTATTTTCTTTTATTAATAAATTGATTAATTGAGGAAATAATATATTTGAATTAAAATTACCACATAAATTATCAATGACTTTTACATTATATTCTAAATCGTATATTGTTATCTTATAATTAACTTTAATATATTTCATACACACCTCAAACATTTTATTTTCATTATTAGCAATTTTTTAATAAAATGCAATAAAAAATAATTATATTTATTGTTCTAATTTTGTAAAACTATAGAATTATTCAAATTAGTATAATAACTAACATATAACGAATTATTACCTTTTTATATATTTCAATTTACAACCGGAATTTGTTCTCGATATATTTCTTGGCCCTTTTCAGAAATTATTATGTTATATTCTTTGTAAGACAATAAAATCAAAATTATTATTCATAAGATATTCTGGAGCCATTTCACTCAATTCAACCTTTATGTATATTTTATTATACCACCTATCTTGCCAACTGAAATAGAAATTTTTATATAAATAAAAAAACGACTAGCCTTCCGGCTAGTCTCAGGGGGAAATATTATTATCAGTTCGTAACAATTTAATAATTAGAAAAAGTCTTATAAAATAAGGCTTTTTATTTTATCAAAATTTACTAAAGTTTATAAAAATAACTTTATTTTTGCGGTTTAGTATCTAGTTTTGGTATCTGGAATTATTTATACATTAGTTTCAACATTTTCTTCTTCAAAATCATTAATTCCTGTGACAATCTTTTCAATAACCTCAATTATATTATTGTATACAGCATTTGAAAGTTTATCATCGTCACCAAATGAAGTATCTTTATCTATCTTAATATTATCCCCTTTTTCAAAATTTGAAAACAACGCATCATATAATTTTTTTCCATCAACACTTAATGTGCTTTTAGAAATTTCAAATATTTCTTCTGTCCCATTGTTAATTGTATATTTATCACTTTTATTATACATCGTATATGTTTTTGTCATATCTTTTCCACCTTTCATTAATAGAATCTATTCCACCTTCTATGTTATCAGCAACAATTTTTAAAATATCATAATCCTTATCACAATATTCCAGTGCTCCATTTTGAATATATATTTTATCATTTTCATCTTTTCCTATAAAAATAACATTATCAACATCTAAATTAACAATAAATTGGGGATTATGTGTAATTATAATGACCTGTCTATTTTTACTCATATCATAAAAATCTCCAAGTATATTTTTCTTTATAGATGGTTGTGATACATCATCTTCGGGTTGATCAATTATATATATTCTATTATCATCAGTTTGATTAGATATTAAATCAAAATAAATTTTAGAATTAAAACCTGATGATAATTCCTTTGTTACATCTTTATCACTAGCGTCATTTATTGCTTTATCAATTGAAAAACAATTATCTATTTCTTTATCTAATTCATTTTTTAAATTTATTAATTTTTCTTTATAAGAAGTCTCTTTATTTCTATTACTAAATCTATCTGGGATAGTACTTGAATCAATTGAATTTATATCTTTTACACTTTTTCCTAAAACATTATTAATTAAAGTTAGTAAATTGGCGTTTGATACCTCTTTAGTTTTAGTCTTTGCAACAAATCTGTATTTTCCAACCTTATTAGATGTTGTCGGTACTTTTTCCTCTTTTATATTAGGTTCATATTTAACTTTATTCCTGTTCTTATAATAGTAATTTACAATATTTTCTGAAAAAGAATCCTTATTACTTTCATAATTTGCTATTTTTTCTGTTTCATCTGTTTTAGTCTTCTTTAGTCCTTTATCTTTACTTGTGAATTCATCATTAATAATATTTATTTTAGAAATTACAAATAAATTTTGTTTAATTTTATTATTATATTTTGAAATTAATTTAATATTAGAATTTATACTATCATTAATATATTTTTCATCTTCTTTATCAAAAAAATCATTTTCCTGTATTTTATCCAATAAAGAATTAATTGATTCAAAATATTCAACTATTTTACCTATTTTTTTTATTTTTGAATTAATACTAGTAATAGTTGCTTGAGTTACATTTTTAAAATTTAAAGATTTTGAAGTAGCCTCAATAACACATATATCAAAATTTGTTATTTTATTAAATGCATTACTTTTTTCTTCTTTATTTTTTAATATTGAAATATAATTTTCAATTTCAGATTTATAAATTTCAATATACTTGCTTACTAGTGGTTCTGCAGGGAAAAATCCATTTAAGAATTCGTCACTGTCAAAAGTTTTATTTTCAAACATTTTTCTAATAGAACCTTGCCCATTGAATTTAGAAATATTTGATTCAGGTATGGATGAGTTAATTTTAATTTTATTGTTTATTAAATATTCATCATAACTATCTTTAATTTTTTGATCATTAAGATAATTATAATTAGTTAACTTATGAATAAGTAAAGATTTACCAATAGAATTGTCTCCGATTATAACATTAATACCTTTAGAAAGTTTTATATCATATTCATTGTTATCTATTTCCATATTAATACTATCTAAATATTTATCAGTAGTAGAATAAAAATTATTAACATAATTAATTCTTTTTGTATTTGTTACTGCCATTGCCAAACCTCTAAATGTTGGTAAACATTTTAAATAAGTAAATGAAAAGTCATCATTTTCTTTTGGATATTTAGACCAATCATGGCAATCAGAACCTGTTACAAATCTTAAAGTAGTATCTTTATACTTTTCTTTATTTTTTTCAATATAATTTTTATTAAATATTTCATTTCTTTTTCTCTTAAATTCAAATGATTCAAAATAATCTAAGAAAACTAATTCATCAAATTTTTCTTTTCCCAAACTCATAACATCATGATTTCTTGTTTCTTTGCTTGATAAGGTTTCTTTTTGATGTGCTATCATTACAACATTTAAATCTATATTTTTTAAAATATTAAGATATTTATTTTCAGAAA
>ERZ1643251.1626-NODE-1626-length-25178-cov-4.432830_pt1 | contig 25178 bp, 18 predicted proteins | sample MGYA00579261_ERZ1643251 | MGnify/ENA primary metagenome ERZ1643251 (study PRJEB29033, sample SAMEA4952267) | chicken gut metagenome | biome: Broiler Chicken; feature: Gastrointestinal Tract; material: Caecum | place: Ireland | collected 2018 | study: Broiler... | reverse complement strand
GAGCAAACATGCCGACCACTCTGGATGCAACCAAATATCTGCAGGAGAACAAGGTGATCTTCGCTCCTGGAAAAGCCGCAAATGCAGGCGGTGTAGCCACATCTGCACTGGAAATGTCCCAGAATTCCGAGCGTCTGAGCTGGACCTTTGAGGAAGTGGATGCGAAACTGCAGAACATCATGATCAACATCACACACAACATGGACGAGGCTGCAAAACGCTACGGACATGAAGGTGACTATGTGATGGGTGCAAACATTGCAGGATTCGAAAAAGTCGTAGACGCAATGCTGGCGCAGGGTGTCTGCTGATAAAGGTTGCGCAAAAGAAAAAATAATGTTATACTGTTGCTGTTAAATTTGAACTATGAAGAAACTGTTCAGCCAGGTCAGTTGGCTGAACTGTTACAGTACGAATGAAAAGACAGCCAGGCGGGGTTGCCAGTTGGCAGCCCCGTTTTTGATGTCATAGGAATTGCTTTCCTATGACATCAAAAACGCTCCGCGGGGATCGCACTGCGGCGGAGTGGAAGATGCCGCTTGTGCGGCCCGCCGCAGGCGGAGAATCCTGCAAAGCAGGACTCTTTTTATATATTCGGAAAGGTTGCGTCAAATCATGAAGAAAGAAAACATCATTCTGATCGGGATGCCGGGAGCAGGAAAAAGCAGTATCGGCGTCGTTCTGGCAAAGGCCATTGGATACGAATTTGTAGATACGGACCTGCTGATCCAGGCAAGGGAGGGCTGTCTGCTCTCTGAGATCATCGAAAAAGAGGGCAGAGAACGCTTTGTAGAAATAGAAAATGAAGTAAATGCAGGATTGGATGTAAAAAGGTGTGTCATTGCGCCGGGGGGCAGTGTAATCTATGGTATAGAGGCAATGAAGCACTTTCAGGAAATCGGAACGATCGTATATCTGAAACTGTCCTACGAGGATCTGGCAAAAAGACTGGGGAATCTGAAAGGCCGTGGTGTGGTCCTGAAAGAGGGACAGACACTGAAGGACTTGTACGAGGAGAGAACCAGCCTGTATGAAACGTATGCGGATCTTACGATTAGTGAGAAAAACAGAGGCATCGAAGAGACTTTACAGGCAATTCGGGATGAACTGAATATGTAACAGAATATTCAGAAGATACAATGGTCGATTCCGAGGGAAAGTGTGGCCAAAATCTTAAATTTTATTTACAAAGTATTAGAATTGAGTTAAGATAAAGCAAAGAGTTCCGTTGGAGAAACTCTTCTCAATGGAAGACCGTTTATACAGAAGAAACATACGAGACGTGCTGCTGTCTATACAGCAGCGGACTGTTCCGGTATGGGGAGTGGGGAATTTTATTGGAATTGAGAAGACAGTGTTGACAAAATCGATGAAGAATCCCAGAGCGGACAGTGATGAGATAAATAAGGGAATCGAGTTTCCGCGGCAAGCGGAAGTATGAAAAGAAAATCATGAGGTGGACTTAATGGAACAATATGTCATCAGAGGAGGAAATCCTCTTGTAGGCGAAGTGGAGATTGGGGGAGCCAAGAACGCGGCGCTTGCAATCCTTACAGCAGCGATCATGACAGATGAAACAGTTGTGATTGAAAACCTTCCGGATGTCAGCGATATCAATGTGCTTCTTGAAGCAATCGCTGAGATCGGAGCTACGATTGATAGAACGGACCGTCATACGGTGCGCATCAATGCGTCTACCATTGGCGATTTAAGTGTAGATTACGAGTATATCAAGAAAATCCGGGCGTCTTATTATCTGCTGGGAGCGCTTCTTGGAAAATATAAGAAAGCGGAAGTGCCTCTTCCGGGAGGGTGCAATATCGGAAGCCGTCCGATCGACCAGCATATCAAGGGATTCCGTGCGCTGGGAGCAAAAGTGGAAATCAAGCATGGCGCGATCATCGCGTCCGCATATCTTCCTGGATGTGGTATCTGTCGGCGCGACGATCAATATCATGATGGCAGCGGCCATGGCGAAGGGAAATACCATCATCGAGAACGTAGCGAAGGAACCGCACGTCGTGGATGTCGCCAACTTCCTGAACAGCATGGGAGCCAATATCAAGGGAGCAGGTACCGACGTCATCCGGATCAAGGGCGTGGATACCCTGCACAGCACCAGTTATTCTGTGGTGCCGGACATGATAGAAGCAGGCACCTATATGTTTGCTGCAGCGGCTACCAAAGGTGACGTACTGGTGAAAAACGTAATTCCGAAACATCTGGAAGCAACGACAGCAAAGCTGGAAGAAATCGGATGCGACGTGGAAGAGTTTGACGACGCGATCCGGGTGAGCGCAACCAGAAGACTCGGTCGAACTCACGTGAAGACCCAGCCATATCCGGGATATCCCACGGATATGCAGCCGCAGATCGCGGTAACGCTGGCGCTGGCAAACGGAACCAGCATTGTGACCGAGAGTATTTTTGAAAACCGGTTCAAATATGCAGACGAACTGACCCGCATGGGAGCGAGCATCAAAGTAGAAGGAAACACAGCGATCATCGACGGCGTGGACGGACTCACCGGAGCCCGCGTATCCGCACCGGATCTGAGAGCCGGAGCCGCACTGGTCATCGCCGGGCTGGCTGCAGAAGGAATTACCATTGTAGATGACATTATTTATATCCAGAGAGGCTATGAAGATTTCGAAGGGAAACTGAGATGACTTGGAGCTGAAATCCAGAAAGTTTCCAGTGAACGTGAAATCCAGAAATTCAAGCTGCAGATCGGGTAAGCCGCTGCGGTTGATGGAAAAAGCAGGCACAGATTGCATTGGTTTTACAGCGACAGCTATGGCTGCAATAGAATGAAACAGAATAGGGAATTTATAGAGTACAGTAAAGATATATCTGCGGAAAAAAGATATATTTTTACTGTATTTTTCATTTTATCAAAGGGCAGAGTGCGTCTGAAATCTTTCACCTGGAGTCTGCGACTTTGAAAAAGCCATTTGTTTGAATGCAGAAGTTCTTTGCTCTTTGATGTTAGATATCCATGTTAGAAAAAAATCTAACATATTGATTGACATATACTAAACTTGTGCTATAATTGTTGTTAGACAAAAATCTAACAGGAGGTATAAAATATGTCTAACAATAATTTAAGCCAGGCAGAAAAACAGAGGATTTTTCAGAACAAAAACTATGTATTGCTGGTTTTGGCAAATACCGTCAACCGATTTGGGGATTCTGTAGATTCCATCGTGTTTACATGGCTGACCTATTCTCTTACCGGGAGCGCTGCGTTCAGTGCTTTGGTCTTTGCCGCAAACCGGCTGCCAACCGTATTTCTGCAGCCGGTGGCAGGCGCACTGCTTGAACGGAGAAAAAAGAAAAATGTTATGGTGGTCTCTGACCTCCTGCGGGCACTGTTGGTAGGATATCTTTTGTTCCGGCTGCTTACCGGACTTCCCGCCCCTGTGGAAATGGTGATCTTTACGCTGCTCATTTCCACGGTTGAAGCTTTCCGTCAGCCGGCGGGCGGCAGCATCCTCCCGATGATTGTTGACAAAGAACGGTATAATGAGGCTGTTTCCTATCAGTCGGGATGCAGCAGCGCGGCAGAGTTGGTGGGACTGGGCGCCGGAGCGCTGATCATCGGTACGCTTGGCAATGCCGGAGCGGTACTGGTCGATGTGCTTACTTTTGTAATCTCGGCGGCATTGTTGTCCTGCATGAAGACAAAAGAGACGAAAAAACAGGACAGAGAACAGTTTTCTGCCAGAAAACTGTTTCATGAACTGGGCGATGGCGTGGAAGTGATAAAAGAAAGTGACACCATGCGATATTTGATCCTCCTTGGAGTGATGCTGAATGCTTTGCTGGTGCCTTATAATTGTCTGGAGGCGGCTATGGCAAAAGAGGTGCTTCACGGCGGTGAGCAGATTTTATCCGTAGTCGGCGTGTCTTTGAGTCTGGGAATGATCGCAGGCGCGTTCCTGTATCCGAAGATCGTCAAGTATTTGTCGAAACAGAAAATTCTTTTGGGAAGCAGCCTGATGATAGGAGCGCTTTATCTTGGAACAGTAGCCATCGGAACATGGATCGCATCTCCGGCAGGCGTGCTGTTTGCGGAAGGAATGCTTACCTTTTTGACTGGCATAGGCGTGGCTCTGCTGAATACGTTTGCGAATGCTTCTGTCATTCAAAAATGTGACAAACGTTACCTGACACGCTTGAGCGGTCTGATGGGAAGCGCCAGTGCCGTAGCTGCTCCGGTGGCATCTGTACTTGTTTCCGCCGTGGTTGGATTTATTTCCATTGCTGTTTTCTTTATAATAAGTGGTATACTGGTAATAGCCGTATGTCTTTGGCTTTTCAGCAAGAAGACAATGCCGGAAGAGTTTACCGGAAAAGAGATCCGTAACTGTTCAGAGGTCTGAGCAGTCACGATGTATCGGATACTTAATATGCGAAGGAGTAGAAAAATATGAAGTTTCAGTCAAAAATCAATTATGTCCAGGAATGTGTTGCGGTTTTATCCAATGCGGCAGGCGGGGAGTACGATCTTGCCAGGGAATTACAGACGGATACGCTTCCGGAAGACTGCCGGAAGGATCTGGAGCTTCTGTCGCAGATCCAGCGTGAGGCGGTAGAAGGGCTTTCAAAAGAAAACATTGAATTCTATTTCAAACCGCTGGACAATGCAAGAACCTGTGTGGCGTCTCTGCTGGGGCGTTTCCATGTTATTCATGCACTGGATGAACTGGAGGAAGAAGAGGCGTTTTTTGACACGCTGACACTTTCCGAGCGTCTGAATGCGAGATGTGAAGATACGAAAGCGCCCATCGATGAAAAACTGGCGGATTTTACGGACTATATGAAATCGCTGCAGATGGAAGACGGAATGCGGTGGCAGCTCCTTTCTGCCTTGTTTCATCCACAGGAACATAAGAAAAAGATGTTCGACCTGCTTCGGCATGTGCGCAGAAACCTTGCAAGTCATGAAAAAGAACTGGAGGACATTTTCCGGCGCCGCAGGGAGGAAACTGAGGCGTATGACAGGAAAAATCCTATCGAAACAGTTATGGCTGGGGAGAGTGCCTATCAACTCAGCGGGGAAATTATACCAGAGGAAATGACTATGCTGCTGTATGATCCATTCTCTATGCGGGGACTCATAGATCAGCAAGGACAGAGCTGGTTTATCATCGGTGCATTCTTCCCGTACCATCCGGTGTCAACGCCCCGGCAGAAAATGAAGAAGGAAGATGTGATGGCATACGGAAAGATATTGGCGGATGGAAATAAACTGGAGATTCTGAGGCTTTTGTCCCACAAAGAATATATCAACCGGGAGCTGGCGGATGCACTGAAGCTATCCACCGCCACAATCTCTTACCATATGTCTGTGCTGACGGAACTGAAACTTGTAAATACCACCGTTTCAGCCAATAAAATCATCTATTCCCTGAACCGACAAAAAATGGAAGACACGATGACCCGCCTGGAGGACTACTTCGATCATCTGGAGCAGCAATAAATTCTCGGGCCGTCCGTCTTCATCCATCTCCCGCAATAATTAGTAAAAAAAGAGCAAAAAACAAGTTGTTTCAAAACACAACAAGTTATATGATAAGTTTGTTAAAAAACGAACAAATGATAGGAAAGGAGTCTCTTATGAGCGAATCAACAACTTGTCTTGAGAAGCAGCCATTATCTGATGAACTGCTGCAAAAGATGGATGCTTACTGGCGCGCTGCAAACTATCTGTCTGCCGGCCAGCTGTATCTGTTAGATAATCCGCTGCTGCGTGAACCGCTGACAATGGATCATGTAAAGAAAAAAATCGTAGGTCACTGGGGAACAGTACCCGGACAGAACTTTGTCTGGACACACTGCAACCGCGTGATCAAACGTTATGACCTGGATATGATCTACATTTCCGGTCCGGGACATGGCGGAAACTTCCAGATCGCAAATACTTATCTGGAAGGATCCTACAGCGAGGTATATCCGAACATCAGCCAGGATACCGAAGGAATGAAGAAAATGTTCAAGCAGTTCTCATTCCCATGCGGAGTTCCAAGCCACTGTGCGCCGGAAACACCGGGATCCATCAATGAGGGCGGTGAGCTGGGTTATTCCATCGCGCACGCATTCGGAGCGGTATTTGACAATCCGGATCTGATTGCTGTAACAGTCGTTGGTGACGGCGAGTCTGAGACCGGCCCTCTGGCTACTTCCTGGCATTCCAATAAATTCCTGAATCCGATCACTGATGGTGCGGTTCTTCCAATCCTGGACCTGAACGGATACAAGATCAGCAACCCGACCATCTTCTCACGTATTTCTCATGAGGAAGTGGAATCCTTCTTCAAGGGATGTGGATGGAAACCGTACTTCGTAGAAGGCGATGATCCGATGACCATGCACCGCAAGATGGCTGAGACGATGGATACCGTGATCGAAGAGATCAAAGCAATCCAGAAAAACGCAAGAGAAAACAACGATCCGGAAAGACCGGTATGGCCGATGATCGTTCTGCGCACACCGAAGGGATGGACTGGTCCGAAGGTAGTAGACGGACAGCAGATCGAAGGAACCTTCCGTGCACATCAGGTCCCGATGTCCATGGAAAAACCGGTACATCTTGAGCAGTTGAAAGAGTGGCTGGAAAGCTACCGTCCGGAAGAGCTGTTTGATGAGAACGGCCGTCTGAAACCGGAGATTGCAGAGCTGACTCCAAAGGGAAATGCGCGTATGGGCGCCAATCCTCATGCAAACGGCGGTCTGCTTCTGAAAGACCTGCGTCTGCCGGATTTCCGTGATTACGGAATCGAGGTAGAGGCCGGAAAGACAAAAGCGCAGGATATGATCGAGCTGGGCGGATATGTACGTGATATTTTCCGTCTGAATGAAGAAAACAAGAACTTCCGTATCTTCGGACCGGATGAGTCCATGTCCAACCGTCTGTACCGTGCTTTCGAGGCAACAAACCGTGACTGGAACGCAGACATGATCGAGAACGACGACTGTCTGGCGAGAGACGGACGTATCATGGACGGTATGCTGAGCGAGCATATGTGTGAAGGCTGGCTGGAAGGATATCTGCTGACAGGACGTCACGGATTCTTCGCAAGCTATGAAGCGTTCATCCGTATCGTGGATTCTATGGCAGCACAGCATGCGAAATGGCTGAAAGTCTGCAACCAGCTTTCCTGGAGACAGCCGATCGCGTCCCTGAACTTTATCCTGACTTCCAATGTATGGCAGCAGGACCACAACGGATTTACCCATCAGGATCCTGGATTCCTGGATCATATTGCCAATAAGAAAGCGGACGTTGTACGCATGTACCTGCCGCCGGATACGAACTGTCTGTTATCCTGCTTTGATCACTGCATCAAGAGCAAGAACTACGTCAATGCCATCGTTGCATCCAAACATCCGAGCATCCAGTGGCTGACCATGGAGCAGGCGGTAAAACACTGTACACAGGGTATCAGCATCTGGGATTGGGCAAGCAACGACGCCGGAGAAGAGCCGGACGTTGTACTGGCAGCCTGCGGTGACACACCGACCCTCGAGGTTATGGCAGCAGTTACCATCCTGCGTGAGGAAATGCCGCAGCTGAAGATCCGCGTGATCAACGTGGTAGACCTGTTCAAACTGGAATCCGACCACAAACATCCGCACGGACTGAGCGACCGCGAATACGACGCACTGTTCACCAAGGACAAACCGATCATCTTCGCATTCCACGGATATCCGACCCTGATCCACGAACTGACCTATGAGCGTCACAACCGCAACCTGTCCGTTCATGGCTATCAGGAGGAAGGAACCATCACAACTCCGTTCGATATGCGTGTACAGAATGAGATCGACCGCTTCAACCTGGTAAAAGATGTGATCATGCACCTGCCGCAGCTTGGCAACAAAGGCGCACATCTGATCCAGAAGATGAACGACAAACTCATCGAGCACAAACAGTACATTGCAGAATACGGCCAGGATCTGGAAGAAGTACGCAACTGGGAGTGGCATCTTCCGGAAGCATAAAAACGCAACAGTACAGCCAACTGAACTGTTACGCAAGAACCTCCGCTTGGCTCGTTGCCTGCGGAAATAAAAGCTAACTGTCTTGTTACACAGGAAATCATACACGGAAAAGGAACTGCATGCCCGAAAAAGGCATACGGTTCCTTTTTCTCTTTTTGCTTACAATCAAATTTTGATTATGGTCAAGCATCCAACCACCCTTCCACCATTTGAAAAACTAAAAACTCTCCACACCGCCCACCTGCCCCGGGCTGCTTTCGTCCGTTGCTTGTTCTTTTTCAAAAAACCCCTTGACGTATACGCTCTTTTGCTATACAGTATGTAAGGAACATTTTTTAATTATATAGTGATACTTGCTTTTCTCTTATTCAGAGTGGCGGAGATACATAGGATCTGTGAAACCACGGCAACCCCCGATCCGGGAAGGTGCCAGCCTGAGCGAAGATTTCGAACAATAAGGGGATTTGAACAGTAGTTTGTCAGGTCCGCTTTTTTGCGGGCTTTTTCTTATATGTTTCAAAAATCTCTGAAGAGAAGCAAACAAACAAAGAAAGGACGAGAGAATGGAAAAAAGACTTTTTACTTCCGAATCTGTTACTGAAGGACATCCGGATAAAATCTGCGATCAGATTTCCGATGCGATTCTGGACGCGCTTCTTGAGCAGGATCCGATGAGCCGTGTTGCGTGCGAAACCTGCACCACAACCGGATATGTGATGGTTCTGGGAGAGATTACCTCCAAAGCACATGTAGATTTTCAGCAGATCATCCGTGATACGGTTCGTGAGATTGGTTACGACCGTGCAAAATACGGATTTGACGCAGACACCTGTGCGGTTGTCATTGCACTGGACAAACAGTCTCCGGATATTGCGATGGGCGTTGACAAGGCGCTGGAAGCAAAAGAAAGCAATATGTCTGACGAGGAGATCGATGCCATCGGAGCAGGCGACCAGGGAATGATGTTTGGATATGCAAGCAACGAGACCGAAGAATTTATGCCGTATCCGATCGCGCTGGCACACAAACTGGCACGCCAGCTGACAAAAGTGCGCAAAGACGGAACACTGTCTTACCTGCGTCCAGATGGAAAGACTCAGGTAACCGTAGAATACGACGAAAATGGAAAACCGATCCGCCTGGATGCGGTGGTACTTTCCACACAGCATGATCCGGATGTGACACAGGAGCAGATCCATGCAGACATTAAAAAGTACGTGTTTGATGCGATCCTTCCGGCAGAAATGGTAGACGAGAATACCAAGTTCTTCATCAACCCGACCGGCCGCTTTGTCATCGGCGGACCGCACGGCGATGCAGGACTGACCGGACGTAAGATTATCGTAGACAGTTACGGCGGATATGCCCGTCACGGCGGCGGAGCATTCTCCGGAAAAGACTGCACAAAGGTAGACCGTTCCGCAGCATACGCGGCACGCTACGTTGCAAAAAACATCGTCGCAGCAGGACTGGCAGATAAATGCGAAGTACAGCTTTCCTACGCGATCGGCGTAGCACACCCGACCTCCATCATGATCGACAGCTACGGTACCGGAAAACTGTCCGACAACGAGCTGACGGAAATCGTACGCGAAAACTTCGACCTCCGTCCGGCAGGAATCATCAAAATGCTGGATCTGCGCCGTCCGATCTACAAACAGACCGCCGCATATGGACACTTCGGACGAAACGATCTGGATCTGCCGTGGGAAAGGCTGGACAAAGCAGAAAAACTGAAAAAATATTTGAACAAATAAAAATAGAAGGGCTGCTGCTTCGAAGAAAAGCGGAGAACAAATGTAATTGCCGCAGCCATTGATTGAAACAAGTGAAAATTACAAGGTGCTTTAGTTACTGTTTGTTTACAGATACCAAAAAGAGAGCTGCCAAAACGGGCAGCATCAAAAAATTCTGGAACACGGGGAGAAGGCGCCTTGTTTTTTTATGCCGGAATATAGATCTGATGAATCTGCGGATTACAGATGAAAAAAATAACCAGCGATATTGAATAGAAGAAACGGATAAAAATAATGAATATTAAAAAATATGCTGTTATAAGTCATTATAATAGATAAAAATAAAACTTATTGTACAAAAAAGAATTACAAAATAAAAAAATATTAGACAGAGTCAACAATAATGTGTATAATGCTATATATAATGAGTTTTATTGGGAATACTTCAAGGTGTTTGAAGAAAACATCGGATTTTGGGGACATTAGCCTAAGTAAAGTACATGAGGAAGAGGAAGGAAACGAGAGATGAAATTTTTCAGCAGATATGATTCTTATAAGAAAAATACGATTATTCTTGGAACATTTCTTCTGGTACCTGTCATTGTGATTTCCGTCATTAATTTTTTCCTGTTGTTTCAGAAAAACGTCTGTTCTCTGGAACAGAGCTTTCGGAAGGAAGCAAAGCAGAAACTGGAACTGCTGAATACAAATTTGTCTCCGATGTATCGTCTGACGGATCAAAGAAGGACTGATGAGCGGTTTCAGACCCACTATCTGGAGAAAGAACATTTTTCAGACGCATATTATGAGATTACCAGAGCGCTACAGCAGGATACGCCGTGGACAGCTTTTTTTGATTCCGTCAGTTATTATAACAGAAAACTGGATAAAGTTTATACATACAGTAGCCAGAAAAGCGCCGAAGAATATTTCGGATGGGAAGACGATGGTAGAGACACTTATCCGGAAGTGACATTGGAGGGGGATCAAAAAGGGAAAGATATGCTGGAACAAACCGGAAGCCAGATAAGAACCTTTCGTGCAGGACATGTGGCAGAACAGGGAGGAATAATATTTGCGGTCCCGCTGGAAATGAAACAGGGTGATGTTCCTTTGTCTTATATGATTTTTACTGTTTCGGATAAGGTGATTTCAAATATCTGGGACTCTGATAATGGTATTTCATTTGAAGTTTTCTATTATAACTATCCTGTTTACAAATCAAAGGGAGGAAATATAGATGAGATTTTTTTTGCCGGAACGGAAGGGAATAGTGTTGAAAAGGAAGGACTGAAAACGGTGTTTCGAATGAACCGGTGGTATTTGTTTCAGAACATTCTGCCGGAGATCATTATCCAGACAGTAACCACATTTCTTATTCTGATCATCAGCCTGCAGTTGCTCTTGTTTTATACAAGAAAGAATTATGAACCAATCAGGAAAATTCTGAACCGTTTTCCGCGGATGGAAGTTAATAAGAATACGCTGACAGAGGAATTTCAGTACATCAATTTTGTATTGGATGATCTGGCTGCGTCTCAGGAGATTCTGAAGCAGGAAAACAGAAATATGAGAGTTGAAAAGTGTCTGTATCAGCTTTTCAGTAATAAGAAACTGACAGAACGTCAGGCTCTGGAGAAATGTCTGGAAGCGGAAATGACAAAGAAACGAAATAGATACGTTTGCTTTCTTGCGGATGAAACGGAACCGGAATTTGATTTTTATGTTTTCTTTGAAACGGCAGATGGAACTTCAGGTAAGGACAACGACCTTTATTTTGTTGAGGTAAGCGAAAAGAAAACGTTATACTTGCTGGGATCAGATTGGGATTGCGAGTATCTGAAAGAAAGACTGAATAAGTTGAAACAGGAAAGGCAGATAATAGTCAGTGAGATTGTAAATGAAATTTCAAACGTATGGTATGCATATCAGTCAGTTTCTGAGCATTTTAAAGATACGGATGAGGTAAAGAAAGATGAATATCCGGCGCTTGAAATGCAGTTTCTGCATTCTGCAGTACAGAATGAGAATCTGGAAAAAGCTAGATTTGCGCTGGCAGTCCTGAATGAAAACATGAAGGAATACAGTGAAGTAGTAAAAGGAGCGGTGCTTTCCGCTGCATGTAGTATTTTCTGGAATGAAGAAGCGGATGAAAAACTGGAACAGTTGGGAAAACTTGAAGGAGACAAGGTCGGCGGTATTCTCACCCAATGGCTGGAGAAACGTCTGGGCAGACAGGCAGAACCGGTGAGAAAAAAGATACTTGCCAAAAACATGCATACGATCCTGCAGTACATCGAAGAACACGGCGCTTCGCCGGATTTTACAATCAAGGCAATGGCTTCGGATTTCGGAACCTCAGCTTCCAATCTGGGACACCAGTTTAAAAAATCGACAGGACAGACCTTGTCACAATTTATTGAAGAATGGAAAATGCAGAAAGCGAAGGAAAAGCTCCAGAAGGGAGAATCTGTCAGCAATGTCGCGAAAGAGCTGGGATATCTGACGACTCCGGCGTTTACTGAAGCGTTCAAAAAATATATGGGGATTACACCAAGCAGATATAAAAGCGGAGAAAAATCTTGACAATGTCGATTGTGAATCCAGATTTTACTTTTCAAGAAAGGCATTGAAAACAGGATTAGAATAAAAATTATAGCAGAAAAAGTCAGGCTAAAAGAACCGGCGGCGATTAAAAATTGTCAGCCGGTTTTTCGTATCAAAAGATTATGTTTTTGCACGGAGAAAAGAATCAAACGGACCTTTCTTTTGTTCCAGAAAGCATAGGTTGATTTTATTTACCGATGTTTGTTCCAAATCCGGGGCATTGTAGATCTTATGAAAGCAGGTATACTAAAGGTAACGAAGCTGATCAGTTCGTATTTGGGAGGAAAAAAATAATACTATTGAGAAGGAGAACTTGCTTATGAAGAAAAAAGTCATTGCTTCTTTCCTGATTGCCGTATTGGCAGCCGGAAGTTTAAGCGCGTGCGGAGGAGAAGCGCAGAACAGTCAATCAGAAAAAGATAACGGAAAGGTAACACTGACGGCGTTGGTGAATAAGCATAGCCTGACAAAGGATCTGAATGAAATCGAGTGGCTCAACGAGATTCAGGAAAAGGCAGGTGTTAAAATCGAATGGCAGCAGATCTCAGCGGACTGGGATCAGAAAAAAAGCGCCATGTTCGCAAGCGGAGAAATCCCGGATCTTTTATTTGGAGCGACTGCTGATTCTGATTATGTCCAGTATCAGGGGCTGTTTGAAAATTTGGAACCGTTGATTGAAAAAAATGCACCAAATATCAAAGAGATGTTTGAGGAACATCCGGAAACAGAAACACTGGCAAAGACGGAAAACGGAGAAATCTATGGAGTGCCGTCTTATCAGGCGGTTTGGCCGAAAGTAAGCGGAAGTATGCTGATCAATAAGACCTGGCTGGACAACCTGAATCTGGAAGTGCCGGAGACATGGGAAGAACTGAAGGAAGTTCTGATTGCATTCCGGGATCAAGATCCAAATGGAAACGGAGATCCGGCAGACGAGATTCCTATGACATTTATGAATGATTTTGTAAGCCGCAGTGGTGGGGCCGACATTCTGAACATGCTTGGGGGAACTGGGATTCAACTTACCGACAGAGCGCCTTATGGGTACTTTGCGGAAGATGCAGAGGTAAAGAACTGCTTTATTGATGAGAGATATCGTGATTTTATCAAGTTTTTGAGAGAGCTGTATCAGGAGGGATGTATCAGTCAGGAGGTACTGACACAGGATTATTCCAAATATCAGTCTGTATGCAGAGCGGATGGAAAAACGGCACAGGTGGGACTTACTTTTGCGTGGGAGTCAGGAGATAGATTTGGTAATGAATTAAAGTCCCAGTATATTGCAATTCCGCAGATCAAGAAGGATGAATCGGTAACAAATGCAAGCTATTCGTATGATTTCTATGGGCTGAATTATCATGGAAACCGTGTGGCTATGAGTAGCAAATGTGAGAACAAAGAAGCTGCTATGAAATTTATCGATGCTTTCTATGATAAAGAAGTAAGTATTCAGGTTCTGTTTGGTGGAATGAACGATAAGGATAAAGGAATCCAGAAGAATGAAGACGGAACATATCAGGTACTTCCGCCGGCAGACACCGCTTTAGATCCGGGAACTTGGAAATGGACAAATACGCTGGCAGACAATGGGCCGTTTTATATTCGAGATGAAATGAAAGAAAATTTAATACTGGGTACTGATATGATCGGTGCACTCGAGGAAAAAAGCGTTTATGAGGACGATCTAAAAAATATTGATCCAAAGACAAATCTGTATCCGCAGACCTTTATGAAATATTCTCAGGAAGATATCAATACAATGGCGGTCAATCAGGCGAATATTGATAATATTGTGGATCAAACCGCTGCAGCATGGATGACAGATCCGTCTCGTGATATTGATCAGGAATGGGACAGCTATGTACAGTCTGTTCTGGACGCAGGGTTGGAACAGAATCTTGAAATCCGTCAGAAATCTTATGAAGAATATCTGACAACACTGAAATAACAGAAAAACCGAATCAGCTTGATCGGCAGATCAGATGGGAGAAGTACGTTTCGAGAACGGATTTAACACACGGGGAAAACATCTTCTATGGATTGTGACGGACTTTCATCTGATCTGCGCTTTTGGAAAATATAGGTAGATTATTTTCCGGCGGCTGATTCGGAAAAACAGCGTAGGAAAGGGGCGGATTCTGAATGAAACACAGTAAAACGACATCCAGGACGAAAAGAAAACGGTTCGATTTCAAAAAAAACTGGCAGCTCTGGCTGATGCTTCTTCCGGCAGCGGTCTATGTGGTTATTTTCTGCTATGGACCAATGTATGGGCTGCAGCTTGCGTTTCGCGATTATGATTTTAGCAAAGGTTTGACAGGCGGAGCCTGGGCCGGTATGAAATATTTTCATCAGTACTTTTCCAGCCCGATGTTTTGGCCGACCGTCAGCAATACATTTAAAATTGCGTTTTTTTCGCTGATCTGTGGATTTCCAATTCCGATTATGCTAGCGCTTGTGATTCATTCGCTGAAGAATAAGCACTGGAAAAAGACAGTGCAGACAACGGTTTATCTTCCATATTTTATTTCGACGGTAGTATTAGTGGCGATGTTGCAGATCCTGCTCTCTCCAAGTACGGGACTTCTGGATCATCTTCTGAAGGCAACGGGACTGTTTTCGGATAATATAAATTTTCTTGGTGATCCGTCTGCATTTGTTCCGGTGTATGTATTATCCGGAATTTGGCAGATGGCGGGATGGAACAGTATCATTTTCATTGCTGCCCTGTCTTCAGTAGATGGGCAGCTTTATGACGCAGCGAAAGTGGACGGGGCAAACCGCTGGCGTCAGGTCTGGCATATTGAACTTCCAGCTTTGAAGCCGACGATCATCATACTACTGATCATGAATATGGGCGGAATTTTAAGTGTGGGATTTGAGAAAACCTTCCTGATGCAGAATTCACTGAATAAATCGGTTTCAGAGGTTATTTCCACCTATGTGTTCAATGTAGGAGTAAAATCGAGTCAGTTTAGTTTCGGCGCTGCAGTAGGACTTTTTAATACATTGATCAACTTTGTATTTCTTATGGCTGCCAATATGATAGCTAAAAAGACATCACAAATCAGTCTGATGTAGGAGGATCTGTTTCAGAAAAGCTTTTGGACAATGGAGAGATGTCAGAATCAGAAATTTGTCCGATTTTAGATTGGACAGAAAGGAGCTTCCCGTGAATAAAAAAACACACAGAAAAAAAACAAGTACCGCTGACAGAATTTATTATGCTCTGGTCGCCTTTCTATCAACAATAGCATTTATTATGGTAGCATATCCCTTGTATTTTATTATTATCGCATCGTTCAGTGATTCTACCTTGGTCAACCAGGGGCAGGTTCTTTTTATTCCGAAAGGCATCAGCTTTTATGGGTATCAGCAGATTTTTCAGAACGAACAGATATGGAATGGATATAAAAATACGATATTTTATACGGTTGCTGGGACCGCACTGAATCTTGCGGTAACGCTTCCGGCCGCTTATGTGCTTTCCAGAAAACAGTTCCAGCTTAGAAAACCGGTAATGTTCCTGTTTGTATTTACGATGTATTTCAGTGGAGGAATGGTTCCCACTTATATGCTGGTAAAGGATCTTCATTTGCTGGATACGCCGTGGATTCTGATTATTATGGGTGCGGTCAACGTTTACAATCTGATCATTACAAGAACGTTTTTTGAAAACTCGATTCCGGATGAACTGTATGAGGCGGCATGCCTAGATGGGTGTTCACATTTCAGATATTTCCGGTCTATCGTAATTCCGCTGTCAAAAGCGGTCATTGCGGTGATCACATTGTATTATCTGGTTGGACATTGGAATGATTTTTTCAACCCTTTGCTGTATATCAATACCGACAGTTATCAGCCGCTACAGATTATACTTCGTAATATCCTGCTTTCTAATCAAGCGATGGCGGGAGTGACAGGAGCAGGCGCGTCAGGATATGCGCAGCAGTATGCGGATCAGATTAAATTCGGGGTAATCATTGTGTCAACACTGCCGGTGTTATGTATTTACCCGTTCATTCAGAAATATTTCGAAAAGGGCGTTATGATTGGAGCGGTTAAAGGATAAGCGAAAAGGAGCAAAAAAATGGAAGAAATTTATAGCAAAGAAAAAACAAGAGTTATGGTGTATACAAGACTTCCTCAGCAGGGGAGTTATCCAGATGGATTGGCATATAGCATTCACTTTGCATGGAGCAGGGATGGAAAGTCTTATTATCCGATGAATCATAATTACGGGATACTGTTTGCAAAAGGAGAAATCGGAAAGGACAATACGATAAAGACAAAAAGCTTGAAAAATCCTTTTGTTTTTCCTCTTGGCGGCAAAGGGTTTGGGATTCTGGCGGTGCGGACTAAAGAACACGGAGAGCCGGACGAAGAAAGCAAAGGCAGAGTTCTGTACTGGACGACCAGTGATTTTATTCAGTTTAAAGAGAAGGAAATGCTGTCGTTGTATCCGAAAGAGATGATTGAATCTGTTACATGCAGCTGTCGCGAAGAAGGCGGTTATCATCTGACATGGAAAACCTCCAAGGGTGAGTTTTACTGTGCATGTACGGAATGTTTGGAAGGAAAAATCAACGGACAAAAGGGAACGCCTGACTTGGCGGAAAAAATTTCTGAAAAGTTGTATGGAATTCCCGATATTGTGTGTGGAAATTCTGTGGAAACAGATTGGATAACGGGATCCAAGATGATACAGAAGTGGAGCAGACGCCGTAATGTGAGTGTACAGGTACCGCAGCAGATTGAAGTGACATCCCCCAAAGAAATTGAGGAAATCGAGGCTGTTGCATTTTATTCCGACGGGTCGGCAGCAAGGAAAAAAGTGAACTGGAATCTGAGCGGAGTGAATTTTTCCGTTCCGGGTGTTTATCAGATACAGGGAACAGTTGCAGAAAGAAAATATCCGTTTCCACTTGCTGAAGGGTATGCGGATCCTGTGATTTTTCCGTGGAATGGAAAATATTATTTTATTTCTACCAACGACAATACGAATGATGTTGGAATCTATGTGCGGGAAGCGGAGCAGCCGGAACAATTGTTTCAGGACAGCTGCCGTCAGTATCTGCTCCTGGGTCCAGACATTCTGGGCTCCGGAGTTTCATGTGATTGGAGGAAGGCTGTATATTCTGTTTGCGGTCAGCGGAGAAATATGGGGACCACAGAGCCATCTGATGCGGCTGAAAACAGATGGACATATCCTGAATGCAGATGATTGGGAGGAACCCAGACGGATTCAGAAAAGAGACGGTCAGTGGCTTGCCGAGAAAGGTATTACGCTTGATATGACTTATCTGAAGGATAAGGAGCGGTCGTATATGATCTGGTCATACAGGGAAAACATCGGAAAACTATCCGATACCGGCTCCATGCTGTATCTTGCGGAAATTGACGACACAGCTCCCTGGAAACTGAAAAGTGATCCTGTGCTTCTGTCAAGACCGCTTTACGGGTGGGAAAATATGGAGGGCACCATCAATAATGAAGGACCGTATACGTTTATATCGGATGATACTGTGTATCTGGCATATTCTGGGGGAGCTGCAAATGGGTATACTTATACGGTGGGAATCTTGTCAGCACGGTCAGGAGCCGATCTTCTGAAACCAGAGTCCTGGCAAAAGACAAAGGCACCGGTACTTTCTCATTATTCGGTAGACGGAGTATACGGACCGGGACATAATTCGTTTTTTGTGGATCCGGAAGGGAATCTGATGACCGCATACCATGGAGAAACCACAATAGACGGACATATCCGGTGTTCCGGTATTCACAGAGTACACTTCGGAACAGATGGGGAGCCGATTTTTGATCTGGGGGCGTCAGGAGATCTGAACCAGGAATTTAAAAATATTTTAATGGAAGTTAAGGTAAGAAAATAAAGCGGGAATTTGGTTAACTTTCCTGCGGAGAATGAAAAGCCGTTGTTCTAAAGGTAAATAAATACCTGTAGAGCAATGGCTTTTTTGAGAGCAAAATAAAAGTTACTGATCTGGGAATATGTGGAGAAGATGAAAAAATACGCTGTAAAAAAAGAAGTTATAATTTATAGAAAATTTATAAATATCTCAGTTACTTAACAGGCAAAACAAATATGTGTATGCTATAATAAAAACGAATGAAATCAGCATGTCCAAAAAGAAAAAGCAACCCTTTTTTCAAAGGACGTGGTGAAAAAACAATACGGAATGGGGCGCAGTGAATATGAATCGTCGTAACAGAAGTATGAAATTGAAAACAAAAGTCATTATTTCCTTTTTCATCACTATTTTTGTGCCGATCATTCTCTGCGGAATCACGTTTTATCTCTTTTCTGAATATAAGGTCAAGGCAATCGGAGAGCAGTACGGGATTGAAAATCCAACCTATGAAATGCTTTCCAACAATGCGCTGATGCTGGATATCCTGACATCCAGGGAATACACAGAACTCTCCGGGAAAGTAGAGAATCATCCACGGGAGCTGGAAAATACCAGTTATCTGGAGAAAATAAATGCAAAACTGCTGAAAGATTCTTCTTTTCTTGCTGTGAGAAAGGATGATGAGATTTTCTTCAACGGTTCCGACCGGGTGGAGGATCATGAGCTTCTGGAGACACTTCCGGCTTATGGAAATACAGGAATTGAGGAAAACGGAGGTATTTATCTGCACAGCGACCAGAAAGAGCTGGTGAAGCAGCTGGACTTTACATTCGAGGATAGCAGTGACGGCAGTGTGTTTATTGTGACAAAGGTCGACCAGATTTTTCCGCAGATGAGAAAAATGTGGGAGGAAATGTTTTTTGCGACCGTTTTGATTCTGGTCTTTACGAGCTTTGCCCTGAGCTTCTGGATTTACCGGGGTGTGATTTCCCCGTTGGAACAGTTGAAAAAAGCGACGCAGAATATCAAGGAAGGCAACCTGGATTTCACGGTAGAGGGAAGCAGTGTCAAAGAGATCAATGACCTGTGTGATGACTTCGAGGAAATGCGCATCCGGCTGAAGGAAAATGCGGAAGAAAAGGTAGAGTTTGATAAGGAAAACAAAGAGCTGATCAGTAATATTTCTCACGATCTGAAGACACCGATCACTGCGGTGAAAGGTTATGTGGAAGGAATCATGGACGGTGTCGCAAATACGCCGGAGAAGATGGACAAATACATCCGTACCATTTATAATAAGGCAAACGAGATGGATCGTCTGATCAATGAACTGACGTTTTATTCGAAAATCGATACCAACAGGATCCCGTACACCTTTGCAAAGATTCCTATTGCGGATTACTTTGAGGACTGCGTGGAAGAGCTGAGCCTGGATCTTGAGGCGCAGGGCGTGGATCTGACGTATTTCAATTATCTTCATGATGAACCGGTGGTGATCGCGGATGCGGAGCAGCTGAAACGGGTCATCAACAACATTGTCAGCAACTCGATCAAATATATGGATAAGCCGCACAAAGTGATCAATATCCGGCTGAGAGATGTGGGAGATTTCGTTCAGGTGGAGATCGAGGACAACGGTAAGGGAATTGCGAACAAAGATCTGGTGAAGATTTTCGACCGTTTCTACCGCACAGACGCTTCCCGAAATTCCACCAGGGGCGGCAGCGGAATCGGGCTTTCCATCGTAAAGAAGATCCTGGAAGACCACGGCGGAAAGGTGTGGGCGACCAGCAAGGAAGGTGTAGGAACAACCATGTACTTTGTACTTAGAAAATATCAGGAGGTACCGATTAATGAGCAAGATACTGATCGTTGAGGATGAAGAAGCGATTGCTGATCTGGAGAAAGACTATCTGGAGCTTTCCGGATTTGAAGTGGAAATTGAAAACAGGGGAGATACAGGACTGAACAAAGCGCTGAATGAGGAGTTTGACCTTCTGATCCTGGACCTTATGCTGCCGGAGGTAGACGGATTTGAGATCTGCCGCCAGGTGCGTGAGAAGAAAAATATGCCGATCATCATGGTCTCTGCAAAGAAGGACGATATCGATAAGATCCGGGGTCTTGGCCTTGGCGCGGACGATTACATTACCAAGCCGTTTTCTCCCAGCGAGATGGTAGCCCGGGTGAAGGCACATCTGGCACGGTATGACCGCCTGATCGGAAGCGGACAGAAAGTGAACGATGTGGTGGAGATCCGGGGCATTAAGATTGACAAGACTGCCCGCAGAGTCTGGGTCAACGGCGAGGAAAAACAGTTTACAACGAAAGAGTTCGATCTGCTGACATTTCTGGCGGAAAATCCAAACCGTGTGTTTACCAAGGAAGAACTGTTCCGGGAAATCTGGGATATGGAATCCATCGGAGATATCGCTACGGTTACGGTGCATATCAAGAAAATCCGTGAAAAGATCGAGTTCAATACGGCAAAACCTCAGTATATCGAGACAATCTGGGGCGTAGGATACCGCTTCAAAGCATAAAATAAAAGGGTATAAAAGATAAGAATGGAAAAAGAGGATGGGGAAAATTTTTTATCTGATGGGCAAAAGCGCGTCCGGAAAAGATCATATTTATGAATATCTGAAGCAGCAGGAAGCGCTGGAGCTTCATCCAATGGTTTTATATACGACACGTCCGATCCGGGAAGGAGAACAGGACGGAAGAGAGTACTTTTTTACGGATGAGGAAAAACTGGAAGAACTCCGGAAAAGTAATAAGATTATAGAAGAACGGATGTATCAGACGGTTCATGGACCGTGGTATTATTTTACCGCTGATGACGGACAGGTTGATCTGGAAAAGAACAATTATCTGGGAATCGGCACGCTGGAGTCTTATCTGAAGCTGAAGGAGTATTATGGAGAAGACGCTCTGTGTCCGCTGTATGTGGAGGTGGAAGACGGCATTCGCCTGGAGCGTGCCCTGAAGCGGGAGAGAAAACAGCAGCAGCCCAAATATGCGGAAATGTGCCGCAGATTTCTGGCAGACTGTGAGGATTTTTCCGAAGAGAAGATTGAACAGGCGGGAATCAGGAAAAGATTTTATAATAACGGAGCCATCGAAGACTGTTTTTCTGAAATTCAGAATTTTGTGGAACAAGTAAAAAAACTATGATATAATAATTTTACATTGAAGTTCGGACCACCGCATAAAATATGGTGTCCGGACTGCAGATGTTTTCTTGACAGCTGCGGTTTGCGGAGGAACTCTGTGGACGGCGGCTTGTTGATTCTGTCAGGAGGTGATAAGTATGCAGGGATTCAAAGATGTAGCGGGACATGAAGACATTATCTCCCATCTTCAGAATGCAGTGAAAATGAATAAGGTATCCCACGCTTATATTTTCGGCGGGGAACATGGTTCCGGAAAGAAGCTGCTGGCTTCTTTGTTTGCAATGACACTTCAGTGTGAGACACAGGGAATCGAACCGTGCATGCAGTGTACATCCTGCAAGAAAGCCCTCAGTAAGAATCATCCGGATATCATAAATATCACACATGAGAAACCGAATTCCATCGGTATTGAAGAGATCAGACAGCAGCTGATCGACGATGTTGCGATCAAGCCTTATGAGAGCCGTTATAAGATATATATCATCAACGAAGCGCAGAAAATGACGCTTCAGGCGCAGAATGCTCTTCTGAAAACCATCGAGGAGCCTCCGGCGTACGCAGTCATTCTTCTGCTTGCGGACAATCCGGATTCTCTGCTTCCGACGATTTCTTCCCGGTGTGTGATCCTGAATCTGAAACCGGTCAGCGATAATCTGGTAAAAAGTTACCTGATGGAACGGATGCATATTCCGGATTATCAGGCGGAGGTAGACGCTTCTTTCGCCCAGGGAAATATCGGAAAGGCGGAGAGGATCGCCACTTCCGAAGAGTACGCGGAAGTGATGGAAAATTCGCTGCGGCTTGTAAAATATGCACAGAATATGGAACTGTATGAACTGGTAGAGGCGATTAAGGGAATGACGGCAGACAAGGATAATATCCAGGATTATCTGGATATCTTTTCCATGTGGTTCCGTGATGTGCTTTTATTTAAGGCGACCCGGGAGGTCGATACACTGGTATTCCGCCAGGAAATCAATTATATCAAGGAGCGGGCACAGAAGAGCTCCTATGAGGGACTGGAGCGTATCATCGACGCGATACAGACCGCGGGAGTACGTCTGAAAGCGAATGTAAATTTCGAGCTGACGATGGAGCTTCTGTTCCTGACGATCAAGGAGAATTAAGGAATGACAAAAATTATCGGAGTACGGTTCCGTAATGTGGGAAAAGTATATTATTTTTCGCCGAAGGATTTTGATATTTGTGTCGGCGATCATGTCATCGTGGAAACAGCCAGAGGCGTGGAGTATGGCAATGTCGTTCTCGGACCGAAGGAGGTCGAGGATGAAAAGGTGATCCAGCCGCTGAGAGAGGTGATTCGCCTGGCGACGCCGAAGGATGACGCCAAGGAAGAGGCAAACCGCAGAAAAGAAAAGGAAGCCTTTGAAATCTGCCAGAAAAAAATCCGTGCCCATGAGCTGGAGATGAAGCTGATCGATGCGGAGTATACCTTTGACAACAACAAGGTGCTCTTTTATTTCACAGCAGACGGAAGAATCGATTTTCGTGAGCTGGTCAAGGATCTGGCGGCTGTGTTTAAGACGCGTATCGAACTGCGCCAGATTGGTGTGCGTGATGAGACAAAGATCCTCGGCGGAATGGGAATCTGCGGACGGCCGCTGTGCTGCCACACCTATCTGTCAGAGTTTGCGCCGGTTTCCATCAAAATGGCAAAAGAACAGAATCTGTCTCTGAACCCCACCAAGATCTCAGGTGTGTGCGGACGACTGATGTGCTGCCTGAAAAATGAGCAGGAGACTTACGAGTATCTGAACAAAAAACTTCCCAATGTAGGAGATCATGTGACGACGCCGGAAGATCTGAAAGGCGAGGTGACAGGAGTCAATGTACTGCGCCAGATGGTTAAGGTTCTGGTGGATGTGAACGATGAGAAAGAGCTTCGGGAATATCCGGTCAGCGAACTGAAGTTCCGGCCGAAACACAAAAAGGACAAGGCGAAAGACAGAAAGAAAGATAAGACGGACAAGACAGCAGACGGACAGCTTTCTGCAGAAGAGATGAAGGAACTGGAGAAGCTGCAGGAAGAATCGTTTGAAAGAAAGTAATGTTCAGACGTGCTGTTTCTATGGCTGCCGCAAAAGCAGAGTTCACACGGAGGGATGCCGGAACTGTTCCGGTGTCGGAATCTGTCGGAAACGAACCTTTTGCGGCAGCCTTTCTGATTGGTTGAAACCGTTGCAGAAGAAAGAGAGGAAGGGACTGCGGTGGAGGAGAAAATAACAAAAGCATCAGAACTGCTCCGTCCGGGAGAGCGTTTGGACGATCTGCAGAATGGCTACTGGATGATACAGAATCCGGAACAGTTCTGTTATGGGATCGATGCGGTGCTGCTCGCCTCTTATGCGAAGGTGAAGGAACGGGAGCGGGCGCTGGATTTTTGTACGGGCTCCGGGATCGTTCCGATCCTGCTGAAGGCAAAGACGAAAGGACAGCATTTCACCGGCCTGGAAATCCAGCATGAAAGCGCGGATATGGCAAAGCGAAGTGTGAAATATAACCGGATGGAGGAATGGATCGAGATCATAGAGGGTGACGTCTGCCGAACCGAAGAGTATTTTCCGGCGGCATCTTTCGATGTGGTCACCTGCAATCCGCCTTATATGACGGGCAGCCATGGACTGACCAACGCCAGCCAGGCGAAAACGATCGCGAGGCATGAGGTGCTGTGCAGTTTTGAAGATATTGCGAAGGCAGCGGCGCGGGTACTGAGACCCGGCGGCAGATTTTATCTGGTGCATCGTCCGTTCCGGCTGGCAGAGATTCTGTTTGTGCTGAAGCAGTATCAGCTGGAGCCGAAGAGGATGCAGCTGGTCTATCCGTTTGTGGACAAGGAGCCAAATCTTGTGCTTCTGGAAGCGGCGAAAGGCGGACGGCCGAGGATCACGGTGGAAAAGCCGTTGATCGTATACGAAAAACCGGGAGTTTATACAGAGGATATCCGCATCCTTTACGGGGACGGAAGATGATGAAACCCGTATATGGAAGACGGAGGATAATGAAACTGGTATATGGAATCAGGAAGATTTCGTAAATGCTAGTATAAGTCACAGGAGGGAAACATGGCAGGCAAATTATATCTGTGCGCGACACCGATCGGAAATCTGGAGGATATGACGTTCCGGGTGATCCGGACACTGAAAGAGGTGGACCTGATCGCGGCGGAGGATACAAGAAACAGCATCAAGCTGCTGAATCATTTTGAGATCCATACGCCGATGACCAGTTATCATGAATACAACAAGATCGACAAGGGAAGGTATCTGATCGGTCAGATGCAGGAGGGAAAGAAGATTGCGCTGATCACTGACGCCGGTATGCCGGGGATCTCCGATCCCGGGGAGGAGCTGGTCCGGATGGCATATGAGGCTGGAATTGAAGTGACATCTCTGCCGGGAGCCTGTGCCTGCGTGACGGCACTGACATTGTCAGGACTCTCCACAAGGAGATTTTGCTTTGAGGCATTTCTGCCGCCGGACAAAAAAGAACGGCAGCAGGTATTGAAGGAACTCCAGACGGAAACCCGGACGATCATTCTGTATGAGGCGCCTCACCGGCTGGTGCGGACGCTGGAAGAACTGCTGGAAGTGTTGGGAAACCGCAGGCTGACCGTCTGCCGGGAACTGACCAAGAAACATGAGACGGCGTTTGTCACAACGATCGCCGAAGCACTGGAACATTACCGGGAGAACGATCCGAAGGGAGAGTGTGTCCTTGTGCTGGAGGGCAGGAGCCGGAAAGAAATGGAAGAGGAAGCGCAG
>ERZ1643251.1624-NODE-1624-length-25199-cov-5.668112_pt1 | contig 25199 bp, 20 predicted proteins | sample MGYA00579261_ERZ1643251 | MGnify/ENA primary metagenome ERZ1643251 (study PRJEB29033, sample SAMEA4952267) | chicken gut metagenome | biome: Broiler Chicken; feature: Gastrointestinal Tract; material: Caecum | place: Ireland | collected 2018 | study: Broiler... | reverse complement strand
GGCTCTTGCCACTTTTTTTGCGATAAAACTGTGAAACTCGGGATTATATCATAATATGCGCAGAATGTCAACTATAATCTTCATGCCGCGCATAAAAATGGTCGGCATATATCAAAATAATGACGCCGGTTTGACCGCTGCGAGTCTTATGTGTATATCAGCGGGTTTTTTATAATGAGCCTATTTTGCATCGGTATGTGTAATTATTTACAAAATATTTATACGCACGTCCGATTTATAATGTATAATTATATTAACCGGAACCCGATTTTATTTTGAATCGAAAGGATGACACTCGCCATGAAAATGATAACAGCGATAGTCAACAAAAAAGACGCCGGCGACGTTTGCCGCGCGCTCACCGAAGAGCATATCCAGTTTACCAAAATGGCTACGACCGGAGGATTCCTGCTCACCGGCAACACAACTCTGCTCATTGGCGCCGCCGACGAAAAGGTCGACGAAATTCTCGGCATTATCCGCAGCCACTGCGCGCAGCGTATGGAGCCGGTGCCGGTGTCGCCCGAAATGGGAGCGAACGGCACAGTCTTTTTCGGTCAATCCGCTGAAGTGCTTGTCGGTGGAGCAATCGTATTTGTCACCGATGTACAGTATTATGAAAAAATGTGATACAGACATTAGTCTGATACAGACAGTAGTCTGATACAGACAGCGGTCAATTTATTTAAATATCAAATAAGGCAGTATACAAATGATACCAACATATAATGGCATATTGCGCAGCCACCTGTTGAATATACCCGCCTGTATATACGAATGCAGCGGAATCTGCATTTTCGGGCGGAGAATAAAGTCGCTCGTGTTTTCGACCGACGTCGCGATAATCAAAAATATCAATACCGACGCGGTGCTCGCGGTCTATCCGTTCACGCCGCAGTCGTCGATTTCAAAAGCCATAATCTCGGTCTCGGACGCGCCGGTATTTGTCGGCGTCGGCGGCGGGGTGACGTCGGGCGAGCGCTCGGTGCGGCTTGCCGAGGAGGCGGAGCATCAGGGCGCGTACGGCGTCGTGGTCAACGCGCCGATCGACCCGTGGGTGATAACCGAGATCAAAAAGCGGATCGAACTGCCGGTAGTCGCGACTATAATATCGGAGAAGCAGGACATCGACGAGCGCATACGCGCCGGAGCGGATATACTCAATATCGCCGCGTCTCACCTGACGCCGCAGGTGGTCGCGCACATCCGCGCCGATTATCCCGAAATTCCGATAATCGCGACCGGCGGTCCGACCGACGACTCAATACGCGAGACTATCGCCGCCGGCGCCAACGCGATTACATACACCCCGCCGACCAACGGAATGATATTCTCCGAGAGCATGACGAAATACCGCGACAAGTACGCGAAGCATGACGAGACAAATCAGCATGAATGAGCTTGAGAAACCTGCTGGACTTCAGTGTGCAGATATCACCGACCGGCTGCGTATGCTCGCCGACGAGGAATACCGCATATTCCAAAGCCGGCTTGTGCCGAATGTTCTGCCCGAAAAAATTCTCGGTGTGCGGATACCGCGGCTGCGTAAATTCGCGAGGGAGCTCCGCGGCAGTTCCTGCGCGCGCGAGTTTATCGCAAATCCTGCGCATGAATACTACGATGAAAACAACCTGCACGGCATTCTGATCGGATTCGAGAACGACTACGAGCTCACACTTCGACTGATCAATGAGTTCCTCCCATATGTAGACAACTGGGCGACCTGTGATATCATCTCTCCGCGCGTATTCTCGAAATATCCGGATGATCTGCCCGAGCAGATCGACGTATGGCTCGACTCGGCTCATACCTACACAGTGCGTTTCGGCATCGATATGCTGATACGTTTCTACACGGGCGACCGGCTGTCGCAAAGCCAGCTCGAGAGGGTAGTCGGTCTCAGGGCGGGGGAATATTATATCGACATGGCCGCGGCATGGTATTTCGCGACCGCGATGATCGAGCATCCGCAACCGGTATTGGCACTGCTCGAGTCAGGGCGGCTGAATGAATTTGTCCGCAGAAAGGCAATACAAAAGGCTATTGAAAGTTTCAGGATTTCTGATGAACTGAAAGCTCAGCTCCGCTCGATTCGCGATAAAATATAAACATATTCACGGTATAAAAAATCCCGGACATAGCTCATGTGAGCTGACTGTCCGGGATTCGTTTATTTGGGGCTATTCGATAGACAATTACTGTGCGCTGAACGCCTCGTTTATTGTTTCAATATTGTCCTCGAATGTGCCGCGCTGCGACGCTTCGGATGACGTGAATGTGTTTGACGCTGATTTCAGAGTATTGATGAGGAAGCTGTTGATGCCGATCGACAGGAACGCGTTGCTGAAGTCGATTATGCGGTTCTCGAATATCAGGTCGAGCATATCTGCCGATTCAGTGTCACGGCTGGCTTTGCGTATGAGCGTCGTTTCATAGTATGCCGGAAGCAGAGTGTCGGTCGAGCCCTCGCAGAGCGCTTCGAGGATGAGCGCGGTGCGTTCAGGGTCGGTGGCGGTGGTGGGAATCGAATATGCGGTTGCGTTTCCGGCCTGGAGCATACTGTAGTATTTGTCCTGATCCTCGGTCAGCTTCGGCACGGGCAGGATTCCGAAGTCGGCCTCCATATCGCGTATCAGGCGCACATTCGCGGTCGGACCGATGTAGAAGAGCGCGCGTCCGGCTTTGAAGCCGCCGCGGGCGAGCGTGTTCCACAGGTCGGTGACGCTCGAATAAGCCGGAGCGTCGGCAATAAGCTGGTAGGACTGGTCGGCGAAGAAGTTGTATATGAGCTCAAAGCCTTCGACTATTTTTTCGTTGTTGAGGTTGTATTTGAGAAATCCGTCGCTGCCGATGTCGACTGTTTTCTGACCCGAGCCGAGCAGCATCGCGACGCCGACCTCATACTGGCTGATGAGTCCATATCGGTCCGTGTCCCACTCCATCTGACCGTTTCCGTCGACGTCAGAGGTCACCATTATCGAGTATTCCTTGAGCTTGTCGAGCGTCCAGCTGCCTTCCCTGACAAGCTCGTAAAGGTCGGGCATATCCGGAAACTCGGCGATGATCTCCTTGTTGAATAGTGTAGAGTAGGTGGCGTCGTTGTCGGTGATGTTGATGTCGCCCATCGCGAAGTACATCTTGCCGTTGACCTCGAGACAGCTGTTGCCGACGACGTCCCAGCAGGGATTCGACAAATCAAGACTGGACAGCGAATTCAGGTCGAGAAGGTAGCCTTCGGACGCGACAGATGAAAGATTTTACAGGTAGGAGAGCACAAGGTCGTAGGTGTCGTCTCCGGCGAGCACCGACTGCGTGATGAGATTGACATGGTCGGCGCACTCCTCGCTGATTCGCTCAATGGTGATGTTGTAGTCCTCCTCAATCTTCTGATTGCGGCGGAACACCGCGTCGTTGATCGCGTCGCCGTTTTCCTCCTCGGCGGTGACGTCGAGCGTGAACCAAGTACCGGTGCCGGTGTCGGCGCGGGTGAGGATGCGGACGTTGTAGCCTCCGAAGTCCTTGATTTCGAGCTGGCTTGCCTCGGTCGTGGAATCGGACGTCTGGTAATCGGTGACATCAGCCGGTTCAACCGTTTCTGCGCAGGAAAGCGTTCCTACGGTTAGACCGCACAGCAGCGAGGCGGTAGTTAGTGTCGCGATTGATTTTTTCATGATATGCCCCTTTCAAGTGTGGTTGATAATAATATAGATGTGTAAATTATACTATATCGATATCCAAAAGTCAATAACACTGATAACAAATATTGACTTTGATAGAACTGAATTTCGCAGACATACAGGATTTACACCGCATATTGTGCCATTTATAGTCAACTTCAATAAAAATGTCGACAGCTGTTTGTCACGGTGATGGATTGCGAGCGGATAAAATATAATTTCTGACATAAATACAGGCTATATTTATTGAAACAGACATAAATATCAATTGAATTGCTTTATAATTATTAGTATAGTGCTGTGAATGGCTGTGTATATGAGCTTATATACAGGAGTTATGTTCATATAAGCATAATACTCTTCATAGCTTATTGATAGTTAACGTATTGAAACAAACTTGATCGCACACAGGATGATTTTATTTCTGACTTGGAAAGGGATGATTATTCATGAAGAAGCTAACATTGGTTATCTGTGCTTTGATGCTCGCACAGCTAATTGCCTGCGGTGAAACTGGCGACAATGTCGATGTCGTGACGACCGCGGTGACGAGCGAGGAAGAACAAACGGTCGATGACGATTATGTGCCGGACGACCTGCCCGAAACCGACCTCAACGGCTATGAGTTCCGTATCCTCGGCTTCGGCGACGAACGTTTCGCCGCGATTTGGGTCGAGGACCAGAACGGCTCGATAGTAAACGACGCGGTATACGATAAGTGCAAGGCGGTCGAGGATCGCTTCAACTGCTCGATCGTGCTGGCTGAAGGCTCGACGGTCGGAAGCGCGGCTGACACCGCGTCCGAAAAGACAATTATTCAGACGACCGTCATGTCCGGCGAGGACTCGTTCGACATCGCGTCCGGACACGACATCACTATTGCGAACATGACGCTCGAGGGCTTGTTTATGAACATTCTCGAGGTGCCGCATCTCAATTTCGAAAAGCCGTGGTGACCGAAATACACGGTCTACAGCCTGACCTTTGACGGACAGATGTATATGTTCTCGAACTCGCTGTCCTATAACAACATGGCTGATACGCGCGTCATGTATTTCAACAAAACTTTGTTTACTGACCTCGGACTCGATATGCCGTATTCGTATGTATACGACGGAACCTGGACGCTCGACAAGCTGAATTCGCTTACTAAGCTGGGTTATGAGGACTTGAACGGAAACAGCATGATCGACGAGGAGGATCAGTTCGGAATCGTCAACCCGAACTATTATTACTGCGTCCTCGAGCCGTTCAACCTCGAGCCCTATCAGGACGACGGCAAATCGACCCTGACCTATGTGTTCGACCTTGACAAGTATTCGACCTTGACCAACAAGTTCTACAATCTGTTCTTCGGCGACGGCGGCTTCATCGCGACCGACGGCGACGCGTCGAAAAAGATATTCGGCGAGGGCAGGGCTATGTTTACTTATGAGTCGCTCAACTCGGCGGTCAAGAATTTCAGTCTGACCGACCTCATCTACGGCATTCTGCCGATGCCGAAGTATGATGAGTCGCAGACCGAATACTACGCCGGCTGTACTGACCGTCCCTGCGTCGTGCCGATCACCGCGTCCGGACATCTTGAAGAGACCGGACTGATAATCGAGGCATTGAGCGCCGAGGGCTACCGCAAGGTATTCCCGGCTTACTTCGAACAGGCGCTCAAGGTCAGATACGCCGACCAGACCGAGGACGCCGACATGATCGATATCATCAATCAGAACGTAATCCTGTCGTTCACTTATATGTACGGCAACTACGCAAGCCCGTATAACAAGATGTTCGAGACGCTGTTCAACGCGTCCACACCGAGCACTGACGTCGCGTCCTACGCGGCGTCGATCGAAGCGGCGCAGCAGAAGCGCGTAGCCGAGATAATGGAGGTATACGCTGACCTCAAGGAGCGTTGACTGAAGTACACAGGCAATATCGCTGCAGGCAATATCGCGAAGATAAGTGGATTGCCGCGCGACACAGATATTATGCAATATCGCAAAACGACCTTCGAATTCCGCGGGGTCGTTTTTGTTTTATCTGACGGGAAAAATATTCAGTTTTGGTATTGACAAACCCTGCAATCTTTGGTAGACTATTAGCAACGTGATGGTAATATAAAACATCATAACTGTTAAATTTGCGGTAAATAATGCATAAAATTCACATAGTGACGAAAGGATTGCTGTCATATGAATAGCACACAGCGAGTAAAAGACGTTATCGCCGGAAAGGCGGTTGACCGCACACCTATATACGGCTGGCTCGCAGCTAATCTGTCAGAGGAGCTGACCGCGGCGTACGGCTCGGTCGAAGCCTTCGAGGACAAATACGAGTTCGACGCCGCACACATATTCGGAGGACCGGATCCATTCAATCGCGAGCTGCTCGACAAGATCCGCCGTGAGAGCGACGAATTCACGCCCGACCTTATTTGTGACCAGCCGATATTCTCGGATCCGGACGATATGTCAAAATACGAAAATATCAAAGCCGCCCTCGCGCATCACAAAAAGCGCGACCGCTTCTGTTATGTGCAGACCCCCGGCTTTTTCGAGAATTTCAACAGCGTGTTCGGTATCGAGAATCAACTCTGCTGGCTGGCGATGTATCCGGATGAGCTGGCCGAGCTCTACCGCCGTCAGGCTGACTGGACGATTCGCTTCGCCGACAACTGTATCGACCTCGGACTTGACATGATACATATTTCGGACGACTGGGGCTCGCAGAAGAGCCTGATGTTCAGTCCGGCAACCTGGGACGAGCTGATTTACCCGAACTTCAAGCGGGTGGTCGACCATGTCCATTCGCGCGGCTGCCTGTGCAGTCTGCATTCGGACGGCTGCGTCAGCGCGGTCACCGACCGGCTCGCCGAGATCGGCATCGATGTGATACATCCTTGGCAGGAGACGGCAGGGATGTCGTACGACGTATATCTCGAAAAATACAGCGACAAGTTCGCGATTCTCGGTGGCGTCTGCATTCAGTCGACGCTCGGCTTCGGCGACTACGAGCGGCTCGAAAGCGAAATCCGCCGTGTATTCAAGTTGCTGCGCGGCAAACGCTGGATTTGCTGCACGACGCACTATGTGCAGAAGCACTGTACGGTTGACGAGCTGAAATTCGCGTATGACCTTATCTACAAGCTCGCGCGCGAGTGAGCCGCGGTGATACAATGGTCGAGTCTCGGCAATAGACTGCCGTGACTCGGCAACTGGCTGCATCACTGCAACCGATCGCGGCACTGCGAAACCGACCGCATTACTGTTGCAACCGGCTGCGGCACTGCGAAACCGGTCGCATCACTGTTGCAACCGACCGCGGTACTGCGAAACCGACCGCATCACTGGGGTAATCGTCTACATCACTTCGGCGAACGGCTGCAGCGCCGCGGATGACGTCAGAGCTTGACCCTTCTATAAGCCGCGGATGTTCGCACAGCTTAAATCACCGGTCGATTTTCCGATTTACAATCTCACGTTTAGATGATATAATATTAGCGTTAAAGGATATATTAGGAGCGTATTCAAACGCTCCGCGTTCAAGGGACAGTGAGATTATATGGAAATATACGGAACTATACTGCAATACAAACGTTTTGCCGTCCACGACGGCGACGGCATTCGGACGACATTGTTTTTAAAGGGCTGTCCGCTCGCCTGCGCTTGGTGCCACAATCCCGAGGGTATCAGCCCGAAGCCGCAGCTCGCGTATCTCGAGCACAAATGTATTGGCTGCGGTGAGTGCGCGGTCTGTCCGACCGGCGCGCACAGGTTTTCAGGAGGCGGCGATGGCAGGGAAGTCACGGCTCATCGACCGCACAGCCCCGACGATACCTCTGATCATAACCACATTCACAGCTATGACCGAAGTCTCTGCACCGCCTGCGGACGCTGCGCGGACCTGTGTCTCGGCGGCGCGCTGACCATGTATGGTCGGCGGGTGAGCCTGACCGACGCGGCGAATGAGCTGCTTTGCGACCGCGGATTCTACGACGAATCGGGCGGAGGAGTCACGCTCTCGGGCGGCGAACCACTGACGCAGCCCGAATTCTGCGCCGCGCTGTTCAGAATAATGCGTGACGAGGGAGTCAGCACCGCGCTCGATACCTGCGGCTGTGTGCCGCGCGACGCGTTGGCGAGCGTATTGCCATATACCGACAAGCTGCTCTACGACGTCAAAGCGGCTGACAGCGAGCTGCACCGCAGATACACCGGTCAGCCGAACGAGCTGATAATCGACAATCTGCGTTACGCCGACAGCTGGAATATACCGATCGAAATTCGCATACCGCTGATATCCGGCGTGAACACCGGCGAGGCAGACGTTATAGCCGAGCTGCTCGCGCCGCTCAAATCGGTCGAGGCGGTGCGGATTTTGCCCTATCACGGCTACGCCGAGGCGAAATACGCGTCGCTCGGTATGAAATACCGAGGTCGCGGCTTTGAGCCGCCGTCGCGCGAGCTGCTCGATGAGTTTAAGTCGAAGCTGCAGGGACGGGGATTAAAGGTAATTATATCCGGTGCGAAGAACGAATGTGAGGTGAGCGGTGATGAGTGAATATCGATTCAAAAATGACCGCGCCGAAATTGAAAACAGGCGCGACAACCTGCGATTTGAGCCGGACAGCGGCATGGCTCCGGAGGAGCTTATACGCGGCTGCGAGCGTATCGCGGCGTCCGGCAAGCCGCGCGCGCTGATCAAAGCCGAGCTGCTCTGCTATATCTTCGAGCACGCCCGGCTCGAGCTGTCGTGCGCGTCGCTGTTCGCCGACCGCATCGACCACAACGGCATAATCGAAAAGGTAAGGCGCGGCTGGTCGGCTGTCTACTCCGAGCGCTTCGGCGAGCTGTTGTCACAGACCGCGATCGGCAACCGGCGCGGCGCGTATTCGGGTTATGACGATTTCGGTCACACCTGTCCCGACTGGGAGTCGCTGCTGTCGCTCGGACTGCGCGGCTGTGCCGATCGGCTCGCAGCGGCAAGGCTGCAATGTCAGAAAAAACTGACTATTCAGGATAAACTGAATAGTCAGGGCGGACTGCATAGTCAGAGCGAACTGCACAGTCAGAACGGACTGCACAGTCAGAACGGACTGCACAGTCAGAACGGACTGCATAGTCAGAGCGAACTGCATAGTCAGAGCGAACTGCATAATCAGAACGGACTGCACAGTCAGAACGAACTGCATATTCAGAGCGAACTGAATAGTCAGGATGAATTGCATAATCAGGATGAATTGCATAATCAGAGCGAACTGCACAGTCAGAGCGAACTGCATAATCAGAGCGGACTGCATAATCAGAACGGACTGCATAATCAGAGCGGACTGCACAGTCAATTCGAACTACACAGTCAGGATACACCGCGCCGAGAGGATATCGAAAAATCCGTGATATTCTATCAGAGCTGCGAGACGGCGTATCGCGGGCTGATACGGCTTTGCGAGCGGTTTTCGCTTCTCGCCGGACGGCTCGGCTCAAATCGGATGCGCGACTGCTTCGCGGCGCTCGCCGAGCGCGAGCCGCGCACGCTGTATGAGGCGATGCAATTAATCGCGCTCGTGTATCGCACAATAACGCACGTGGAGTGCGAGCCTGTGCGCTCGCTCGGACGGCTCGACAAGCTGCTGCTCCGGTACTGCCGCGCCGAGCGGGACGAGGATATACGCGAGCTGTTCAGATACTTCCTTGTCCGCTTCTGGGACAAATCGATACCGGCGAACATCCCGCTCACACTCGGCGGCTGCGACATCGCGTCCGACCCGGAGATTGCGCGGCTTGACATACTGATACTCGACGTCTATCACAGTCTCGACATTCCCATTCCGAAGATACAGCTGCGGGTCGGCGACAACACGCCGAATGAGGTCATCGACAAGGCGCTCGAGCTGATAATCGGCGGTACGAGCAGTCTGGTATTGTGCAATGACAACACAGTGATATCCGGTCTCGAGGGGCTCGGTCACACGCACGCGGACGCGGTCGACTATGTGATGATCGGCTGCTACGAGCCGTCGTCGATGGGACGCGAGGTCTCCTGTACCTGCAATGGTCGGGTTTCGCTCGCGAAAGCGGTCGAAACCGCGCTGAACGGCGGATGTGACCTTATGACCGGTGAACGGCTCGGTCCCGAGTGCAGGCTCGAGTTTGACAGCTTCGACGAGCTTTATTGCGAGGTGAAGCGTCAGGCGGCGGCGTTCGCGGAGCGGTCTGCCGAGCGGACGACCGCCCTCGAGAGTCTGTACGAATACGTCAACCCGTCGCCGCTGCTGTCCGGTTCGATGAGCTGCTGCATTGACAGCGGCAGGGATGTATACGAGGGCGGCGCGCGCTACAACTTCTCGTCGGTCAACATATTCGGCACGGCGACGGCGGCAGACTCACTCGCCGCGATCAAGCGCTTGGTATTCGACGAGCGCCGTCTGACGCTTGCCGAGCTGCGGGAGATACTGAAAGCCGACTGGAGCGGTCACGAAAAGCTGCGGCTTATCTGCCGTCAGCGTATGCCGAAATACGGCTGCGGAGACAGTGAGGTCGACCGAATCGCGTCCGAGCTGCTTCATTCCACCGCAAAAGTGCTCAATGGCAGACCGAATGGCCGCGGCGGCAGCTTCCGCGCCGGAGCGTTCTCGATCGACTGGCGGATCGAATACGGCGGCAGGACGGCGGCGTCGGCGGATGGTCGGCACAGCGGCGAGCCGCTGTCGAAGAATCTATGCGCGTCGGACGGCTGCGACCGCGGCGGAGTGACGGCGATGATAACGAGCGCGTGCGTTATTGATTCGACCGAGCTTGTAAACGGAGCGGTGCTCGATTTAGTGCTGCACCCGACCGCGGTCGAGGGAGACGACGGTCTTACCGCGATGCGCGGTTTGGTTAAGACCTTCATGAAGGGCGGCGGCGCGGAGATACAGTTCAACATATTCAGCCCCGAAACTCTGCGCGACGCGCAGGCGCATCCTGAACAATACTCGACGCTGCAGGTGGGGCTCTGCGGGTGGAATGTATTCTTTGTCGACCTATCGCGCGCCGAGCAGGACGAATTCATCCGCGCGTCCGAAGCGGGATGATATCAAATAGACTTGATACAAAGAGCCGTCGGCAGACGGTATCATGATTAAAATAGAAATCAAAACGACTGCCTGATATGGGCAGCCGTTTTGGTCAATCACAGGCTGTCAGCTATGACAGCGTCTTACATCTTCGTCATATTCTAACAGAACACGTTCTGACCGCGATATATTCGTGGTCATTTTTAATTCATCTCCTCGATGTGGTTGACATACTCAAGCGTCGCGAGCGCGGCGATTATTTCGCTGTGCGTCTTGTATTTTTTCAGCTGGGCGCTGTTGATTGTAATCGATACCGAATATACGCTTAGCCCCGAGTTGAGATAGGCCGGATTTGCTTCAATGTCGTCAATTTTGAGTCCAAGCCGGCGTATGGTCGCGGTGAAATCCTGCAGGTTATTCTTGTTGTTGAGCTCGAGGTGTACCTCGAAATGATTCGAGCGGTTTTTTAAGTAGGTTTCAAACGCCGGGAAGCAGGACAGGCAGCAGAGCAGCAGTATGAATCCGACGACTGACACGCTGTAGAAGCCGGTTCCGAGCGTGATGCCGAGTATGCCGCAGGCCCATAATCCAACCGATGTAGTCAGTCCCTTGATTTGGTTGCGCGAGCTGTATAGAATAGTGTTTGAGCTGATTATCGCCATGCCGATTACGACCGCGGCTGAAATCAGCGGGAAGGTCGAGTCGATGCTCTCGGACATATACACGTCAGTTATCGACGCTACAGTCGCCGCGAGCGATACGAGCATGAAGGTGCGGAGTCCGGCGGCGTGGCGTTTCGCCGCGCGCTCGCAGCCTATGACCGCGGCGAATACCACCGCCGAGATGAGCCGAAGCAATATTGAGGCTATGTTGATTTCAAGCGACCAGCTGCCAAGCAGGGAAGCGATTGGGTCTGTCATATGTATCATTCCTTTTTTGTATTTTCAGTTTGAGTGGTTATTTGCGAGTTCAGCTTAACGGAGATGGGATTTAGCTGCGAGGAACGGCGAATCAAAGCTCTCCGCAGGATATCTTTAATCACTGTATTCAATATGATTTCTTATATTGCCAGTTAAATTCTTCTCATCATGCCGTGACGGCGCGGATGGCTCATAGCCTCGAGCTGCTGCTCCGCCGCCTCGGTGAACGCGGCTTCTGCCGGACTCTCGTTCTGATGTGCCGGCAGTTCGGCTTGTATCGCGTGGATTCGCTCAATCAACAGCTCTACCTCGCTCAGCTTATGCTCGGTTGTGGGATCAAGCGGCGCGATATCCTCGAGCTTATCCGAATAGGATTTGGACAAGGACAGCGACAGCTTCGCCGAGACCGGACCTATCAGCTCATACAACACGCTCGACGCGAGTATTATTGTCTCGAGCGCGTCTCCGGATTCACCGCCGAGCGTCCGCGCGCCGAGCGCGGCGAGCCCTATCGCGACTCCGGCCTGCGGTATCAGCGCGAGTCCGAGGTAACGGCTGATCTCCTTTTTACTGCGTGTGACTATTCCACCGACAAACGAGCCTATGTATTTACCGATTATGCGCACTATGAAATACACGACGCCGACTGTCCAGAGCGGAACCGAACCAAGCGTTCCCGCACTTGAAAGCAGGCTGTCGAGCTTGAAGCCGAGTCCGCTTTTGACAAAAAATAACAGAAGTATTGGGGGCGTGAAGTAATTTAGCTGCAAGAACAGCTTTTCGTCGTCTGTCAAATTAATGTATACCGTGCCGATGGTCATGCAGCCGAGCAGCGGCGACACGTCAAGGACCGTGCAGACTCCGCAGAACGCGAATATCAGGCTGACCGAAATTATCAGTCGGTTGTCGGTCGAGCGTTTACGCGGGATCAGCAGCTTCAAAAGGACTCCGAACAGTCCGCCGAGTAGCAGCGCGACGATATTCTTGATAATGGGCAAAATTACAACCGAGGATTCGAAGCTGCCATTGGCAGTCGCGGTCAACGCAATCGAAATCGCGACGCTGTATGCTACCAGCCCTACGACATCGTCGAACGCTATTACCTGTAGGAGCGTGTCGACGAACTCGCCCTTCGCTCCGGTCTGACGGATAGTCATCATTGTCGAGGCGGGAGCGGTCGCCGCCGCGAGCGACGCCAGCACCGCTGAAAACGCGAAGTCGAGTCTCAAGACATAGCAGCAGACAGAGAACACCAGCAGCGACGCGACGCAGGCTTCGAGGAGAGTTATTATCACCACTTTCGCGCCGCTTTTTTTAAGTGTGTCGAGCCTGAAGAATTCACCCACCCCGAACGCGATGAACGCGAGCGCGATGTCGGATATAAAGTCCATGCCGTCGATCACCGTCTGCGGTATCAGCCCGAGACAATACGGTCCGAGCAGGATTCCTGTGACGATATACGCGGTCACATTTGGCAATTTGGCGAGCTTGGTCAGTCGGGTCACGGCGAACCCTCCGAACAGCATCAATGCGACCGAAATTATTACAATTGCCCCGGTCGGCAGAGCATTAATAAATTCTCGGAAAACCTCCAGCATAATTAATACCTTTCTGTAGGAATTGGGGCTGGTTCTGCGAAGCAAATCGCTGCTTTACAGCAGCGAAAGCCACAAAACTCGGCGTGAAATAATTGTTTTTCACACAGCGCGCCTCCATTTTGTCCGCGGTCGAGTCAGAATGTCGGATTTTCGAAAATAACCGCGATATTTGAGCGAAAATCGAAATTATTGTAAAAATCGTGTATAACCCTTGTAAAGCTTATTTATATATGATATACTATATGAAGCATAATGTCAAATTATATTTTTCTAATATATCATAACGAATTTTTATGGAGGCGCGTATGCTCGACCCGAAATTGAAAACCTTGATCTGTGCCGCGGAGCAAAAGAGCTTCACATCGGCAGCTAAGCTGCTGTCGCTGACCCAGCCGGCGGTCAGCCATCATATAAAGCAGCTCGAGGAGGAGCTCGGAGTAAAAATTTTCGCGAGAAATAAAAATGAGCTGATTTTAACGCCCGAGGGCGAAATTGTGCTGCGCGGCGCACGCCGAATGAACGCGATCTGCGAGCGAATATACAGCGAGCTTTCCGACAAGACACACTGCCTGACCCGACTTCGGGTAGGGATAACGCACACCGCCGAGTCAAATCTGATGACCGAGGTGTTGGCGCGCTACAGCCAGAGCGTAGAGCATATGACGATTAAAATAATCACTGATACCATAAATAATCTTTATGCTATGCTCGAAAATTACGAGCTTGATCTCGCGATAACCGACGGAAAGCCGGTCGGTCGCGAGCTGCGTTCACTGCTGCTCGACACCGATTATCTCGTCTGCGTGATGTCAAACGAAAATCAGCTCGCGTCGCATGAAATGGTCACGCTGGGCGAGCTGAAAAAACAGAAGATGATACTGCGCCTGCCGACCTCGGCGACGCGGATATTGTTCGAGTCGCAGCTTGAAAGCATCGGCGAGTCGACGGCTGATTTCGACATACTGCTCGAGGTCGACAGTGTCGCGGCAATCAAAGACCTGATCCGCAAGAATCTCGGGGTGTCCATACTTGCGAAGAGCGCGTGCATGGATGAGCTTAGCAAGGGAAAGCTGACCGCTCTGCCGATTGAAAATCTCAGCATGGTGCGCGAGACGAATCTCGTCTATCATGACGATTTCGAACACGAGGAGATACTCAAAAGCATAATGAAAGTCTACCGCGAGACCGCGCGGGCGTATACGCGGACATACATATGAGCGCATATGCACAATGAGCGCATATGCACAAAACAACATCGTCACATATTATTATAAATATAGACGGGGCGCACTTAATTACGAAAAGAACACGCCCTTAATAAATATCTCGAGGCCGATTATTATCAGTATCACGCCGCCGAGGATTCCGGCTTTTCCGGCGAGACGCGTGCCGAACACCTTGCCAAGACATAGTCCGGTCATACAGATGACAAATGTAACTACCGCGATTATCAGCGCGCAGACTAACGCCATTACAAGTCCGTAGTCGGAGATTGTGAAGCCTACTGACAGCGCGTCGATAGACGTCGCGATTCCCTGCACGAGCAGTGTTGAAAAGGTCATCTTAACGGCACAGGCCTCCTCGCCGCGGCTGCGTATGCCCTCAATCAGCATTTTACCGCCGATATAGCAGAGCAGCACGAGCGCGATCCAGGGTATCAGATTGCCGAACGACTCGAAATATTTGACCACCGTATGAACACAGATCCAGCCGAGCATCGGCATTGCCGCCTGAAACACCGCGAAGGTTCCGGCGATACCGCATATCTTCGCGCCCTTCATCCTCGGGTCGCCGAGACCGTTCGCGAGCGAAACCGAAAACGCGTCCATAGCCAGCCCCGCGCCGAGCAGCAGGCTGTTGAAAAAGAAGAGAAAATTAAAGTCCATAATCCGACTCCTTAAAATAAATCGACCCGATACGGCGGCACCGTACCGAGCCGAATATAGGGACACATGTACAGCAAACGCCAATACATGAGTCTCGTAATCAAGGCGGAATCTTAAAGCGGCGCGACCGCGGTCAATTCGCGGTCATCGCGGTTATTCCCGCCTTATAGCAAGCCAGACGAAATGTCAGTATGTTGACTTACCTCGCGCCGCGGATACGGCGCGGTTACTACTCCCTCACGGATCATATCCCCACTATTATATCAAATCCTATTCGCGCTGTCAAGTAAAAATGACCGCTTTACAGTGATTTTACATATTCTAAATATATGTCAGTCAACAATTGACTGTCAGTCAACAATTGACTGTCAGTCAACAATCGACGACATCTTTGCAATAAGGCTGTTTTTGTCCTTTGCAATGCGCGACGCCCAGTTCGGGTCGTTGTTGTCTAACGCGGTCTTGATTGTAGCCGACGGCGAGCCGAGCAGATTAGCGTAGATTTCGCCCGGGTCGTATACGATACTGCCTATTATCAAATCGAACATACGGCTGACATTGTCGTCGGGCGAGTAGCGGGTCTTTAGTGTGACCTCGCAGTATTCGGGCACGAGCGAACGGTAGGACTCGCTCGACAGAGCCTCGAGTACGGCTCCGGCGGCGTCCGGGTCGGACACGGTCGCCGGTATAAGCACATAGCAGTTGCGCTGGAGCATATTCGCGTATTCGGTCTGGGTCTCGTCCCACTTCGGATAAGGCAGGAGTCCCCAGTCAAAGTCGATTTCGGGCACTATCACCGACGCGTCGGCGATAAGACCCATTGTGAACAGCGACCGTCCCTCGACAAAGGCTCGGCTCGCGTAGTTGCCGCCTCCGGTCGAAATCATGTATTCGGGATTGTCGGTGTTTGGCTTAGCGGCGAGTACATTCTCGTTTTCGTTGACCAGCCGGCAGAGCCGGTCGATGACGTCGAGCGCGCGCTCGTTGTCATAAGCGAATTCATAACCGGTATCCGTTTTATCAAAAATATCCATGCCAAACGATTTTATAAAGCCGATATACTTATTTTCGTCGCCGAAGGTCAGTCCGTACCTGTCGCCCGGATCGGCAATAGTGTCGCCGTTGAGGTCGGAGTAGCCGCCGCGTATCAGCTCCTCGAGCTTGTCGAGCGTCCACTCGCCCGAGTCGACAAGCGAATAGAGGTCGTCGGTAAGACCGAGCGTCTCATACAGGTCGGCGTTGTAGTAGACAGCGAACACATTCTTGATGTTCGCGAGCGAAAATTCACCCGACATGAAGTGGATATAGTCGGTCGGCATATTTTCTCTGACCGTCTGGTTATACCAAGGCTTGTCAAGGTCGATGTATTTGTTGTCGGCGAGGTTCAGGAAATAATCGCCCTCGAGCATCTGCGATGTGTAATTCATTACATCAAATATCAGGTCGGCTTGATTGTCGCCAGCGAGTATACCAGATGTGACTTTATTTTGGAACGACGCCATTTCGCCCCATGAGTAGGTCTCCCAGTTGTATACGAGCTGCACGTTCAGCCGTTCGCTGACGTTGGCAATTGTATTGTACACCGCGTCGGACAGTCGGTTTCCGGTGGCCTCCTCGCTATACATATCGGCTATATAGGCGTTGTTGTAGTCGCCGATGAAAATTTTTATCTCTTTACCACCGAGGTCGAGGTCGTCCGGCAGATCGTCTGAAACGAACAGCGTCTCCTCGTTCTCGGTAGTTTCGGTGGATTCGGTCGATGTTTGCGTAGTCTCAACCGAGACAGCGTCATTTGCGCAGGAAATTGTGCCGGTCAATAGGCATAACACAGGCAGCACAATATTACGCGGCGGGATAACTGTGGCATTATTTATATTCTCCTTTGTTTGATTTGCTTTAGCCGATATCGACGTTTGCTCCATACCCTCGAAGCAGTTTCGCAGCGGCTTCGAGCCTTTCGCTGCTCGGACGCTCGACGTCCGGCAGAGTGTCGGGGATGCCGAGCGACAGATACTTCGAGCGCGCGTAGGAGTGGTAGGGCAGCAGCTTCGCCTTTGTGATATTGACTGTAGACAGCAGCTGCCCTATGCCGTCGAGTGTCTCCGCGTCGTCGTTATAGCCGGGCACGAGCGGGATCCGTATCTCGATTTTCGCGCCGGCGTCGGACAGGAAGCGCAGATTTTCGAGTATCAGCCGGTTCGACCGACCGGTGCAGCGAATGTGTCCCTCGTCGGTTATGTGCTTGATGTCGTACAGAAATATGTCGGTGTAGGGCAGCAGCGACTCATAGACCTCGCGCTTCGTGTAGCCGCAGGTGTCGAGCGCGGTCGAGATTCTATCCTCCTTCGCGGCGCGCAGCAGCGCGAGCGCGAATTCGGGCTGCATAGCCGGCTCGCCGCCCGATAGGGTCATGCCGCCATTGCTCGTCTCGTAGAATATCCGGTCCTCTGCGACGATTTTCATGACCTCGTCGACGCTCATGCGCCGGCCGCAGAGCTTCAGCGCGCCGGATACACAGACCTCGGCGCATTTGCCGCAGGCGACGCACTTCGTGCGGTCGAGCTTGTGTTTATATGACGCGGGTGCGCTGCCGGAAATGGGTGCGCTGCTGGATATGGGTTCATTACCGGAATTAGCTTCATTTCCGGCCGGCGTGTCGGCGGCTTCGAATATATGCGCGCCCATCGGACATACGCGCGCACACTCGCCGCAGCCGGTGCATTTCTCGGCGTAGAACGCCAGCTCGGGCTTCGGGGAGATGCTCTCGGGATTGTGGCACCAGACGCATCTTAATGGACAGCCCTTCAGAAAGACGGTCGTGCGTATGCCGTCGCCGTCGTGTACCGCGAAGCGCTTGAAGTCGGTGACGATGCCGGTCGTGGAATTGTAATCATTTTGCATATTCATGTCTCTGACCTTTCTATGCGGCTGTCAGCCCTGCAGATGCTCGGCGCGTTCGATAAACTTGTCCTGCTCGGCCTTACACATATCGTTCCACAGCACGTTCCATCCGCAGACGCGCACTTGCAGACTCGAGTATTTCTCGGGGTTGGCCTGCGCGTCGCGCAGTGTCGACGCGTCGAACACGTTGAACTGTATCGTCGAACCGCCGCCCATATCGTAGGCGCGGAGCAGTCCGAGCATCGCGGCGAGTCCGTCGTCGCCCTTGACGGCGGTCTCGTGCAGCATCACATCAAAGCCGAAGCCCTCGGTGAAGCGCGACGGCTTGAGCGCGAAAGAAGAATGTATCAGCGCGGTGACGCCCTGTCTGTCCATTCCCTGAGTCGGCGAGCCGTTTTTGCTGGTCTCGTCGCCCGCACGGCGGCCGTCGGGCGTAGCCGGTATCCTTTTGCCCTGCTCGATATACTGTCTGGCCGAGTGGATAGTCACCTTGTAGCAGCCGCCGCGCGAATTCGGTCGGCCTTGATAGGACGCGACAAGGTCGGATATCTGTGAAGCGAGTTTGTCGCAAAGCTCGTCGTGACAGCCGTATTTGTGCTTTAGATTGAGCGCTCTCTCGCGCAGCCGCTCATCCGGCCAATTCTCGGCAAGCTGCGCTTTCAGCTGCCCGAGCGTGACGAGCCTGTCGTCGTAGACGAGTGTCTTTATCGCGGCGAGAGCGTCGACCGCCGAGCCGAGCGCGCCTACGACAAACGCGGTCGTGTTCAGCTCCGCGCCGTCGAAGTAGGCGTCGCGCGCGACCTCGAGGCTGTGAGTTATCGTCGCCGACAGCATCGGCGCAGGGTTGACCTCGCCGAGCCGCAGTTCCATTTCGTTGCCGAGCTTTATGCTCCGCTCGAACAGGTCTGCGAGCCGGTCGAAGTATTTGCAAAGCAGAGTCTCGAAGCTGTCGCCGTCCGAGCAGTCGTCGAGCGCGCGAAGTATGGGCGCGAGCAGATTTATATAAATCGGTGCGGTCGAGAACTCGCCGGCGCGCAGCGCGAACTCGTAGCAGCCCTTGACGTCGTAGTCGTGCGCCCGCTCGAAGCTGACTCCGCGCGCCCTGAAGCTGTCGATTATGTTATCGTCGCAGACAAAGACGAAGCTCGAATGTCCGCGGCGAATCATGTCGAGCGCCTTTTCGAGATATTTGTCGGGGGTGTCCGGCGAATATTTAATCTGTATTTTCGGGTTGTAGATGCCGAGTCTGTCGTATATGTCGAGTATTCGCAGGGTCATGTCATTCATGCGGCAGCTGCCGTCGAGATTCGTACCGCCGAGGTAGAGCGGCTGTCCCCAGTAGTTGCCGATCGCCGAGAACTGCATGAGGAAATAGCCGATGAAGTCGTCGAGCTGCTCCTCACTGAAGCGCCCCGACGCGAGGTCGTTCGAGTATGGTTCGGTGAGGTCGTGGTCGAGCCCGCTGCCAAGCGAGCGCACCTGATACGAGTCGACGCTCTCGGACAGCATGAAGTAGAGGTAGATGAGCATCAACCGCTCGTACAATGTGGTCGGCGCTCCGACCTCGAGTCGCGCGAGGCAGGAAGATATCGTCGGAGCTTTGTCGGATTCGGATGTCTCGGCAAGCTCGCGGAGTCTGTGTATTAATCTAAGTATCGCCGAGTATTCGATTTCGATAGAGTCGAAATACGCGCGTTCGGACGGTGTCAGCGGATATGAGCGTTCCGCGCGCTTTTGACGGTATTCGCGCGCGCGGTCGCGGATTCCATAAAAGCCGAGCCGGTAGAGCGCGTCCCAGTCGGGAACCGAGTGGTCGTAGTCGAGCCAACAGGTGAGCTCGCCGGTCGCGGTATACTCGTCGCGGAAGGCGCGCGATTCGGAGGACAACTCTGACTCGGAGAGCCAGCGGTTGACCGTATATTTGTTCAGCGGCCGGCTCCAGTTATAGAGGACGGGGAAGTAGTCGTGTTGATTTATCGAAATCCGCATATGGTCGAGCACAAAAGCGAACGCCTTCGCCTTGATGACCGCGTGGCTTGTGTCATTGAGACTGTCGACATATTCGCCCAGCGCGGACGACATTTCGGCGTCGTCGAGACCGGTTGAGCTGTCGCATTCCCACCCGTGGTAGTTCATGCGGCGGAATGAGTTGAACGGCTCGTCGGTTTTGTGGTATTTGCCTTTGATATATCCAAAATCCTTTGTGAGAGCGTCAGTCATTGTATACTCACCTCAATATATGCTGTATGAGATTTTGCGGTCGCCAAAGACCGCTTTTTTAGTATAGCATATTAATTTCGGAATGTACATATATAAATCGGCACGATTTGTAAATTTCGGAACATAATTTGCGCGTACAGTTGATTTTTATATGAACATGCGGTATAATATCAGTAGCGGCCAATTGACTGTATCGGAGGTGAGCGGCATCAACGATTTAATCATCGATGAGCTCGTTTTGGTAGAGCTGTATATAAACGATGGCAGCGCGTACCCGCTTGACAAGCTATCGCGCGAGACAGACGGACTGATATATTTCTGCGGCAGCTCGGAGTGTATTTATATCGACGGCCGCCGTTATGAAATTTTGCCTGATTGCGTAGTCTATTTTCGCCGCGGCGAAAAGTACCGCGTCGAGGTGACCGGAGAGGGTATCAGCTGCTATGTCATCAACTTTTTCTGCCGCAATCCCGACGGATACATAATACAAGAAAACTGTGCCGAAATCAAGCATATGTTCATTGAGGCGGAGCGGATCTGGCGGCGTCACCGAGACGACGAATACTATCGGCTCGAGTGCATATCGCTCGCCTACCGAATAATGGCGGAGCTTTGCCGCCGGCGAGACCACCAGACAGCACCGCTGCGCCGTCGCGGACAGCTCGACCCGGTGATAGAGTATATACACGAGAATTATTCGTCGCCCGAGCTTAAGGTCGCACAGCTGTCAGGCCTTATCGGCGTCAGCGAACGCGCACTCTGCCGCAATTTCGCCGAGGTATACGGCAGGTCGCCGAAGCGTTATATCGCCGAGCTGCGGATGAAACGCGCCAAAGAGCTGCTCTGCGCGAGCTATACAGTCGGAGAGGTGGCGGGTATGGTCGGCTTTCAGAGCATCTATCATTTTTCGAGCTTTTTCAAATCCGAGTGCGGCATATCGCCGACCGAATACCGTCAGCGCATGATCGCGCGGGATTTTAGTGACAGAGTCGACCAGCTGTAGGCTGTTTTACGTATGACGAAATATTGTTGCTGTCTGCCGCTTGGCAAAAAAATATTATGAGGTGAGTAAATATGTCCGAGGGATATCTCGCAAAGGATTACAACATAACCGAGACGGGCGTCAGCTTTAGCTGCGCGAATGAAGCGCGGGCGCGGGTATACGACCGCTGCTGCGCGCTCGCGAAGGAGAACATCAGAGTTTTCGGCGACCGCAGGGTCATGCAGGAGGGCGCGAAATACGACGGCGTCTGGCTCGAAACGCAGCCCATGGGTGGCGAGATGTACGCGACGCGCGACATGGAGATAGCGCTTAACAATCAGCTCATATTCATGCAGTATCAGCGGCGCGACGGGCGTATGCCGGGCATGATCTCCTATCGCGAGCCCTATCAGGGAATGTGTGTGCATCAGGACTGGATGCAGGGCGACTTTTTCACGAAATCGGCGCTGCGTATGTACTATTTCATCGGCGAGGACAAGCGGTATCTGCGGCGCTTATACGAAGCGCTGCGCGACTTCGACGCGTATCTCTGGAAGTACCGCGACAGCGACGGCGACGGCTGTCTCGAGACCTGGTGTACGTGGGACACCGGCGACGACAACAACACGCGCCTGCTCGCGAACGAGATATACTCGACCAAATACGGCGCGTGGTGCGGCGAGACGGCTCCGGTCGGTCGCGGACGCCTGCCGTTTGAGTCGGCCGAATACATGGCGTATTCCTATTCGCACCGTCGGACGCTCGCGATTATTTCGGATATTCTCGGAAATGGTGAGGGCGATTTCTGGCGCGGTGAAGCCGAAAAAATTCGCAAAAAGGTGCGCGAGTACCTCTGGGACGACGAGAAGAAGGCGGTATATGACCGCGACTGTGACAATGAGATGCTGTACACGCTGACGCTCGAGAATCTGAAATGTATGTATCACGGGCTGTTCTATCAGGACATGGCGGACGATTTCATCAGATGTCACCTGCTTTGCCGCGACGAGTTCTTCACGCCGCTGCCGCTGCCCAACCTCGCCGCGAACGACCCGCTGTTCTATGTCAACGATGAATACAACAACTTCACTCCCGAGGTCGCCGCGAAGGTGCGCGAATACATGAGCGGCGACGCGCTCGACAACTCGTGGTCGGGACCGGTCGAGGGCTTGTCGGTGCAGCGCTCGCTCGACGCGCTGCTCGAATACGGTCACCACGCCGAGGCGACGATCATCGGCAGAAAGTGGCTCGACAATCTTGGAAAGTGCGACAGGTACGTACAGCAGTACAACCCGATGACCGGTGAAGCCGCGCCGGGGCAGGACGGCTACGGTCCGACGATACTGTCCGCGCTCGAATATATGACCTATCTGTACGGCGTCGATTTTGTCTGCGGAGAGCTGATATTCTCCTGCTCTGCCGAGGACTTCGACTCTGACTACGAGCAGAAGCTGTTCGGTCACAGCTATCGGCTGGTTCGCTCGGGCGGACGCGCGCGGGTATACATGGACGGCGTCGAGAAATTCTCGGTCGACTGCGGCGTGCGTATTGTAACCGATACAGACTGTATGCCGAAGTCGCTGTACGGCATGGAATGCGAGCCGCGCGACATCACGCTGACTGTCGGCGACACGAGCTATACGGCGGCAGTTTCGCCGAATGAGAAGCTAGTGTTTGAGGGAGGACTGCGCAGTGACAAGCGGGTGCGGTTTGATTTTGTGTGAGCAATCGGTCTGTTGACGGAATATGAAAGCCGTGCTTCGGTATGACCGAGCACGGCTTTTGAATTGGGGGGGATGGTTTTCAATACAGAATAGTTGATATACCAATGTGATAGCAGTTAATATTTTAATATAACAGCCGATATAATAACAACCTACATCTTATGCTATAGTCAACCCCAGAGCTCAGAGAAGTCGTCGATTGCCTGCTGCGCGGCGTCAAGGTGAGACTCGACGGTAGACGCAAAGGGCGCGCCGTCCATGACGATTGTCCGCAAGTCGGTGTAGAGCGAGCCGAAATTGTATATCACATTAAAATCAAGATAAAGGCAGTCGAAAATGATGTCGAGCATCTCGGCACTCTGTTCGTCGCGCGCTCCTTTTTGCTTGTAGACCAAGTCGTAGTTGAGCGGGCGGATGTGCTCGTATGAGTATATTCCGAGCGCCTCGGTGACAAAGCCAGAAAATTCGGGGTCGCAGTTAGTTGGCACGCTGATATATGCTCCGGTCCACGCGTTGCAGAGCGAGCGGTAGCCGTCCTGCGACTCGTCGTATTTCGGCATCGGTAGTATCGAGTAGTCGCCCTCCATATCGCGCAGATGTACAGTCGCGCTCTCGAGAAAATGGAACGCGACAAGCGCGCGGTTTTCCTCAAACGCGCGGTTGATGATGTCGTTTTGCTCGACATACTGAGCCTTGACGCAGAATTGCTTCAGCTTTTCAACTATGTCGATATTATGCTCGTCAAGTATCGAAAGCTCGAGTTTTCCATTGTCAAGCCGGACTGCCGACAGCCCCGCGCCGCAGAGTATCGCGTTCAGCTGTATGTCGCCGTTCTGATGTATCACACCGAAAATATCGTTGTCGACACTCATGCTGCCATTGCCGTCCACATCAACCGCTATATCGCGGGTCAGCGTCATGACCGTGTCAAACGTCCATTCTCCCTGCTTGACGAGCTCGTATACATCGACGTCGAGCTGATATTCCGAGAGCATATCGCGGTTGATGTAGGAGCAGGCGGGAATCTGATACATCGACGGCGCGAGGTCGCCCGTAGTGAAATACATATGGTCATCAAGCTGCAGATTTTCATACATGAGCCGGCTCCACCAAGCCTCACCGAGCCGCAGATACGGCAGCTCGTTCAGATTGTATAAAATCCCCTCGGTCGCGATTGTTTGCAGCGCTCCGCCGAGTATCGACGATATGATGAGGTCGCAGTCGTTATCGCCGGCCATGACCGCGGCTTTCATCACCGACAGTCCTGATGAAGCGTTGGTGCGCTGCACGTATTCGATTTGCAGATTGTAACGCTCAGAAATCGCGATGTCGCGTTCAAACAGCGCGTCGTTGATTATCTCGCCGCTACGCTCCTCGTCGGGGATGTTGATATACATATCCGGGTGTTCGTTCGAGTCGAGAATCGTAAAGACCGCGCCGTCAAAATCTTTTTCGCCGAGGCTGTCGAGCCGGTCGGTATCGACCGTAGTCGTATCAACCGAGGTGATATCAGAGGTTTCATCAGTCAGACTGTCATTGCCGCAGGAGACAAGTACAGTGGCGAGCAGACCAAGCGATATCGCGCTTGAGGTGATTTTTGTCAGCATAACGATTTACTCTGTATGAATTTTCATACCCTTTCATTTTATAATTTGTTATGAAGCGGAAAACTATGGTTTATAGACATTGTATCATCATATTATTAGTAAATACATATTATTTTGTAAATGATTGATTAATAGATCCGCTTGCTTGCATGCTCGTTTGTGCAGCTGATTAATATTTGTCACGCACATGTCATTGCCTCGTATTCGGATTTCCAAAACAAAGCATATTGTGTACGGTCGATTGCTCCGGCTGTGAGGTATGTCGCTGGAACACCAGTCACACGACGTGTCAGATAGGTCATCTCCGCTGAAAGTGCTCAAAAACAACATGAAATCAGACTGAAATTGCGTCAATAATTGTAAAAAAGCTCTTGACATTTCAATGTATATGTGGTACATTTTATACAGCGGATAAAGTATACGACCGCGGCGCCGTATTGTGACGGCAGAAATCATCGGATATATCAGTCGGATGATTGAACAGACAAAACCCAGATGGAGAAAGGGAGCTTTTGCATGGGCAAGGTCCGGCAAAAGCGAGGGTAGCATTATGAACACAAGCGAAATCACTAAGAGCGGAATACACTTCATAACCGAGCCGATAAAGCTCGACAGCGGCAGCGTCGTCAAGGC
>ERZ1643251.1621-NODE-1621-length-25210-cov-6.946134_pt1 | contig 25210 bp, 33 predicted proteins | sample MGYA00579261_ERZ1643251 | MGnify/ENA primary metagenome ERZ1643251 (study PRJEB29033, sample SAMEA4952267) | chicken gut metagenome | biome: Broiler Chicken; feature: Gastrointestinal Tract; material: Caecum | place: Ireland | collected 2018 | study: Broiler... | reverse complement strand
AGATCCACAGTGCTTAAGTAAATATATCAGATTAGGATTGAATTACCCAGTAGAATCTGGGAGAAAGGAGAAAATCCAATCACTATCTAATATGATTGGATTATACGTGACAAGATGAATCGTGAAACAAAGGAAAGATTGTCAAAGTTATTTGAAGGTGTTGAAAACAGTTTGCATGTTACTGATCCAGAGTGGGTCGATATTGTGGCGAATTTTTCTCAAAACGAAACGGTAATCGAGAGTAAATTGACGGAAAAGGAGCAGGCGCTTTGTATCCTCTCAGCTCTGCTTGGCTGCCAGGGAATAGGAGAATTTCAGAATATGCTCCATGCGACGCTGAATGCAGGGATTGATCCCATTGCAATCAAGGAGGTCATTTACCAGGCCACAGCTTATCTTGGAATTGGAAGAACCTACGATTATCTTATGGCCGCAAATCGGATTATGGAACAGCATGATATTGAGCTGCCGCTTGCTTCTCAGGCGACAACAAGTAATACCACCAGATTCAGAGACGGGCTTGCGAAACAGATTGACCTGTTTGGGCCGGGAATGGCTAAGGTGCAGACAGATGGTCCCGCTCTTCGCCGGAATATTAACCGGTGGCTGGCGGACAACTGCTTTGGAGACTATTACACTCGTGCCGGCCTGAATGACCAGGAGCGGGAAATGATTACCTTTTGTTTCATTCTGGCGCAGGGAGGCTGCGAGAATCAGCTTCGGGGCCATACCGCCGGAAACTTTGGCGTTGGCAATGATAAAGAAAAGCTGTACAGTGTAGTGGAGCAGTGTATGCCGTATATCGGCTATCCTCGTGCTTTAAACGCTATGAATATCATTGATGAAGTGGTTGAAAAAATGGAAAGTCAGCAGGCATAAAAAGGTCTTAGGATAGGAATTGTATATGTAGTTGTCTATTAATTTCTATTCCGGCGACACATAAGGGAATGTATTGTTACGTTTTCTGCCTCGGTCACTGCGATGTATGGACCCTCGGTATTCAGACAGAGATTGGCGTGAAATATGAAGGGTAAATTGTATGGTTTTGTATTACAAATAGATTTTCCTTCCATTTGTTTTATCTCCACATGGCTTTTGGTAGACTATGGCCTTCACGGCGTACTTTTGTAGGTTTTTGAGAAGCTTATAGGTGATTGGAAGGGAGAAGAAATCGATATATGAAATTAATGGGAGCTTCCGCAGGGACGCTCCTTTTATCGATACAGATGAGCGGATTCAGCATTTCAGCCTGCTGGCGGTTTCGCCACCGACAGGGTATAATGGTAGGCGTAGTTTGATGATTTTGATAGAGTTCTTCGATTGGTTTTATCCGGCTCTATTTATAAATTATCGATATTACAGTGTTTGGTATTTGTAAAAAAGATTTCCATTGCCAATACACAGTCAAGCAGTATGGGACAATGCAGAATGCGGAGACGCGGAGCTGGCAGTTCGTGACGAAAATGTCAGTTCGAAGTTTACCACTTTTCAGGGGGCATTTCGGAATATGATACCATCTTCATCGGCTGTTCTATCTAAGGGCGTACCATGCCTATGATGATCGGCGCTATTCTGATCTCTGTTGGTGAGATGCTAACCAGTCTATTATGCAGCAGGGTGTTGCGGATGAATACAACCTTTTGCTGGCGCCGTCTGCTGACGGGGAGCTTACGGCTCCCACTGTTTTCGATAAATTTGAATTTCTTGCCGCTGCTACGTTGATAGAGTATTAATTGAAAAAGATAGAGCAATAAGGGGACAGTAGTATTCGGTTGACTTATCTTGTAAAGCCATATGTACAGCGAGTGCAGGGAGGTGATGATGCAATGCGTTGGATATTTGCTAAAACGACAGCTTTCATACTTTGTATGGCTTTGCTCAGCGGCTGTGGCACTGGCAATGAAGCAATGCCTGATATGAATGCTGCTCAGACAATGCAGCCTTCACTATGTGGAAAATGGGATACCTTATTATCTGACACAGAAGATGTCACTTATGAATACATCATTGAGGAGCTCTATGCCATAAGAGATGGCAACCAAATCTATGGCGTGGTATATATCCCCCAAAATGCCGGTGAACAAATGCCCGCGGTTATTTTCTCTCATGGCTTTGGCGGAAACTATCAGGTGGGAACGCAATACGCCGAAGCATTGGCAGAGAAAGGGTATGTAGTCTACTGCTTTGACTTCTGCGGAGGCAGCCCTGAAAGCCGAAGCGACGGTTCCACATTGGAAATGTCTATTTTTACAGAACAGGCCGATTTGGAAGCGGTGATTGCCATGTTCCAAAACCTTGACTATGTGGACCGCAATAATCTCTTTTTAATGGGAACCAGTCAGGGAGGCGCTGTATCGGCTATTACTGCGGCGGAGCATAAAGAAGAAATCAAAGGAATGATCCTTTTGTATCCGGCTTTTTGTCTGGTGGATCAAACAAAGGAACGATTTGACAGTGTGGAGGATATTCCTAACACTTATTTTTCTTTGTGGATGACAGTAGGACGAGCTTATGCAGAGAATTTGCTGGATTATGATATCTATAATGCCATTTCCGAATATGAAAAGGATGTTTTGATTTTGCATGGAGACGCTGACAGCATTGTGCCGCTGTCTTACTCGGAAAAGGCGTTAGAGGTATACTCTTCTGCGCGATTAGAAGTTTTTCCGGGAGGCGGGCATGGCTTCCATGGAGAGGATGCACAGCGGGCAATCAATTTTATGTTGGAATATTTGGATTCCCATAGGGGCACATAGGAGGTTACAATAAGAAAGAAATTTTTTGCTGATATGTGGACGCTTATCCTGGCGGCATGGGAAAACCTCTGATCCGATAGAGAATATGCCCGACCACGAATTTGGCTGAATCTGAAACAACAGAATATGAAAGTCCAGAGAGAAAGCAGATTAGGGTAACTGCGGGCGAAGCGGAGGGACTCGTTACACTGAATGTTTCCAAAGCTGGCCCATACTTACTTCAAAAGTCCGAATCCGCAGATTTTTGTGTATTTGGAAAAGAAATTGTGATAAAATGCTGCTAAGTGTGAAAGAAGACAGGGCTTCTTTGCACTGGAGTGTTTTATGCCGCCCGGCGGCATGCTTGGAAGTGAGGTAACTATGCTGCTTTACAGTGAACGGGTAGAAATAATTTTACAACAGATACAGCTAAAGTCAGTGGTCAGGATTGTGGATCTGACGGAGCAGCTTCAGGTTTCTATCGATACGGTGAGGCGGGACTTAAAGAGTATGGAACGGAACGGACTTATCAAGTGCGTCAGAGGAGGCGCATGTCTTCCGGATTCTCTGTCGGCCCTGTCCGATTTTTCAGGGAGTGAGATCACCCATATTGATTTAAAGAGAGAGGCTGCCCGAAAGGCTGTCCGGTATATTGAACCCAATCTTGTAATCGCAATGAATTCCGGCACTACAAATACAATTCTGGCACAGGAGCTCGCCTTTCGAAACGACAAAATTACGGTGGTTACAAATAACCTTGCAGCAGCAAATATTTTGATGCAGAATTCATTTATCCGCCTGATTGTAGTTGGCGGCATGGTGGATGTGTTGGAAAAATCCACCTATGGCACGGTCTGTGAAAAGGAATTTTCCAGGTACTATCCGGATATTGCGTTTTTGTCGATGGAGGCAGTCAATGACAGAGAAGGATTTACGGATTTCAGACTGCGGGAAACAGGGATTATTGAGATTCTGGCGGATCGGTCGGGCAAGACTTTAGCGGTTATGGATTCCAGCAAACTGGGTAAACGGTCCCAGAAGAAGGTGCTTTCACTGGACAGGGTGGACAGGATGCTTACGGACGACAGTGTTTCGATAAAGCTGAAGAAAGAATATGAGCAAAAGGGGCTATTGATAGAGTGACAATAAGACGGCAAAAGGGATGATATGGGCTTGGAAGTGCTTGCAGATAAGGGAGAAAGAAAGGGAAGCGGGATGATAATAGATAAAGAGCGGGCGCAGCAGGCGTTTCGCGGCTATGTAAGCCATTATGATCTGAAAAAGGATATGATTCGGCTGAAGGCGGAGCATACGGGCCGCGTAAGCCTTCTGTGTCAGGAGATTGCCCGCTCGCTGGAGCTTCCGGAGGAGGATGTGGATCTGGCATGGCTGATCGGGCTTCTCCACGATGTAGGCAGGTTTGAGCAACAGAAGAGATATGGTACATTTAATGATGCGGTGTCCATTGACCATGCCAAATATGGTGCAAGGCTCCTGTTTGGCAAAGTTTACGAAGGTCAAGAGGGAGGGGAAGAAGAGCCGAAGGAATGCTTGAAAATGCAAGAGCCTTTGACTCTGGCGGCGTCAGAGGAAGAACATTCTGTGAACATACGGGATTTTCTGAAGGATGACAGTCAGGACAGACTGATCTGGACTGCGGTATTCTATCACAGTTCATATCGAATTCCCGTCGATCTGGATGAGAGAACGGCCATGTTCTGTAATATTATCAGAGATGCGGATAAAATAGATATTCTGCGGGTCAATATGGAATTTCCTCTGGAACAAATTTATAATGTGAGTACGAAAGAGCTTTATAACTGTCAGGTATCAGAAGAGGTTATGGAGTGCTTCTTCGAGGAACACGCAGTGCTGAGAAGTCTTCGAAAAACAGTGGCAGATCATATTGTGGGTCATATTTCGCTGGTCTTTGAACTGGTTTACCCGTTGAGCAGGGAAATCGTAAAAAAACAGGGCTATTTGGATCGGATAGTAAATTTTAGGTCGGACAATCCTGTTACCAGGCAGCAGTTTGCCCAAATAAGAAAAAGAATGGATGCCCGCTGAAGCAGGCAGAGAGGTGTAACGATGAATATAGAAGAAATTTTGCAGAGGGTGGATCAATATTACGGGGAAAACAAAGGAGAGGAAGCTAAGAAGCTGCTCCAGAGGGGTATTCTTGAGGCCGAGCGTGATGGGGACGACGGAGGTCTTCTCCAATTGCTGAATGAGCTGATAGGCTATTACAGGGAAACCGGCTGCTATGAGGATTCCTTTCAGACGTCTCAAAGGGCCATAGACCTTGTTCGCAGGATGGGGCTTCAGGACAGCATTCCCTATGCCACCACCCTGCTGAATGCGGCTACTGCCTACAGAGCCGGAGGGGAGCTGTCTGAATCTTTAAAGTGTTATGAGCAGGCTGAGATAGTATACGATAAGCTTCTTACAGCGGAGGATATGCTTCAGGCCGGACTTCAAAACAACAAAAGCCTTTTGTATCAGGAGATGGGAGATTTTAAAAAAGCCAGGGAATGTCAGCTAAAGGCGTTATCCATTGCAGAAAGAAATAATGCGGAGTTTGAAAAGGCAGTGACCAGAGCAAACCTGGCCGGCACCTGTCTGCAGCTGGCAAAGGATCAGGAGGCGTACGAATACGCGCGCCTGGCCATAGAGGCTTTTGAGAAAATGGGCGTGGAGGATGCCCATCATGGGGCAGCGCTGTCGGCAGCGGGAACTTATCATTATAAAAAGGGATACTTTAAAGAGGCTCTTGAAGCCTTCCAAAAGGCTATGAATATGGTGGAGATCAGTCTCGGGAGAAATGAGCATTACAAACGGCTTATGGAAAATGCCGAGGCGTGTAGGAAAGCTCTAGGAGAAAAGACCTGTGGGCTGGAGCTGTGCAGGGCCTATTATGAGACATATGGCCTGTCTATGGTGGAAAAGCAGTTTGCACCATATCGGGATAAAATTGCGGCAGGACTTGTAGGAGAGGGCTCCGACTGCTTTGGATTTGACGATGAATATTCCAGAGATCATGACTGGGGGCCCGGCTTCTGTATATGGGTGACAGACGAAACCTATGATGCCGTTGGCAGGGCGCTGACGGAAGAATATGAAAAACTTCCCAGGGAATACAGAGGATTCGAGAGGAAGGAGACGGTACACGGGCGGGGAAGAAGAGGCGTTTTGACCATTTCTTCCTTTTACAAAAGCCTGTTGCAGGCGGAATGCTATGAAAAGATAGATTGGAGAAATGTTTCGGACGCCGCTTTGGCGGCGGCGGTGAACGGAGAAGTGTTCCGGGATGAAGAGGGGATTTTTACAGAATTCAGAAAAAAGCTTCTCCTGGGTTATCCGGAGCAAATTCGTTACTTGAAGATAGCGGAGAGTGCCGCCCGGTTTGCGCAGACGGCACAGTACAATTACGGCAGAATGAAAAAACGGGGGGATGGCGTCGCCGCCCGCATAATGTTGGCGGATGGAATGCGGGAGGCTATGAAGCTTCAGCATTATATAGAAGGGAAATACCCTCCCCACGACAAATGGCTTCGCTTGAGCGCCTCCCGGTTGGAAGGAGGCGGGGAGCTTGTGGGTTTGGTTGTCCAAATATGTCAGGCAGAGGATCCTCAGCCCCTTATAGATCAGCTGGGTGCACTTTTGGCAAGGGAGCTGTATGGTCATCATTTTATCAGTGATACGGATTCCTATTTGGATGCCCACGCGCAGGAGCTTTTGTTTAAGGCGGGAGCTTGCGAAATGAGCAGTGATAAGCTGGTGGAGGAAATTGCCAAGCTGGAATTTGAGGCTTTTGATAAGGTACAGAATGTGGGCGGCAGAGCAAGCTGCCAGAATGACTGGCCTACTTTTTCCATTATGAGGAAAAGCCAGTATCTGACATGGAACCGTATAATGCTGCTGCAGTATTTTTATGATTTCCAGAGAGAATACAAACGAGGGCATAATCTGGTTGAAGAAAAATATGGCCGTATGATGGAGACTACCGCGCCGGAGGAATATCACAAAATCAAGGAGTACTTCTCCGCATTGACAGAAGAAAAAAAGCAAATTATTGAACAGATTGTAAAAGTGCAGGTGGGTTGGATGGAGGAATTTGCGGAAAAATATCCTAATTTGGCCCAGAATGCCAGAAGTGTGCATACTTATGATGATACCTTGGACAATACCTCTTATGAGACGTATCTTCGAGGCGAAATCAGTACTTATTCCGATAAAATGCTGGAGCTCTACGGCAGATATGTGGTGGAATATGCCAGAGAGGGCAAAAATCTGGTTTTTGACATTATGGCAAACAGCGCTGAGCTTTACGGATATGCAGGTCTAGAAGAGGCTGAAGCATTCTTAAGGCTTTAGAATAAAATGCATTTATGACGCACATACTATTTTTGGTTATATATTTGGTTATATATCAGTAAAGGAGATGTGCTATGGATATAGGAGGAACCACAGGAGAAACCGGATTTCCCTTTGGGGAGCTGCCATTGGGTTTTGGGATAGCTCTGGCGGGAAACGAAATGGCCATGCAGGGCTATGCCAGGCTTACGGAAACGGAAAAGGAGCATCTTATTCTTCGCTGTAAAGATGCCCGTTCAAAGGAGGAAATGGAAAGAATTGTAAATTCCCTTGTGCCCGGGGATAATCTGGATGCTGTTTTGACCACGGAAAAGGAGCAGGAGCAGGCACGACCCGGCGAAGAAAAAATTTATTAGCGGCGGAGGATCAGTGCCATCCGCCGTCAATGGCAATAATCTGTCCGGTCATATAGGGGGGGGCTTGGGCGGTCTGCAGAATCAGCTGTGCGACCTCTTCAGGCTTTCCCATTCTGTCCGCAGGAATTTCTTCTATGAGCGCCTGTTTTTCTTCTGGGGAAAAGCAGGCGTTCATAGAGGTGTCGATAACGCCGCAGGCGATGGCGTTTACTTGGATATTGCTGGGCGCAAGCTCCTTTGCCAGAGCTTTGGTAAAAGCGTTTACACCGCCCTTGGAGGCGGAATAGGCGACTTCCATGGAAGCGCCTGCGTTTCCCCAGACCGAGGAGATATTGATAATTTTTCCGGAATGTTTTTGCAGCATCAGAGGAATTGCATGTCTGCAGGTATAAAAGCAGGAGTCCAGATTAACGGCCATAATGCGGCGCCATTCTTCGGCAGACATTTCTGATAAAAGCCCGATATGGGAGATTCCCGCATTATTTACGAGTACATCCAGCCGGGAGATTCCGGAAAAGATATTGCATACTTCCTGCATATCACCTGCATCCGCCTGAAGGGCTCTGCAGCTTATGTGATATTTGTCGGAAAGCTCGCCGCCAAATTTTTTCAGGTGTGGATAGGAATGGCTGCAGGTCAGCACAAGATCGTAGCCGGCCTGTGCGAAAGCTTCTGCCGTTGCTTTTCCGATCCCTCTGGAGGCGCCTGTGATTAAAGCCACCCGTCTATTTCCGATTTTACTTTCTTTCAAAAAATCCATATTTTTTATACCCCTCGTCCGCTTTGGACCCGACTGCATTTCTGAAAGTCTATCATAGCATACCCGGCCTTGCTTTTCCACCTTAAAACTGATACACTATACACAAATAGAATTTTAATTTTGTCAGGAGGACACCATGGAAGATACCATGTATGATTTGATTATTATAGGTTCGGGGCCTGCCGGGCTTTCTGCAGCGGTTTACGGCAAAAGGGCAGGACTGAACATACTGGTTATGGAGAAAAATCCCATGAGCGGCGGGCAGGTTCTGACCACCTATGAGGTGGACAATTATCTGGGTATGCCGGGGGTTAGCGGCTTTGATATGGGAATGCAGTTCCGGGCCCATGCGGATAAGTTGGGAGTGGAGTTTTGTGAGACTACGGTGGAGTCCATTGAAGACAAAGGAGACTTCAAGACTGTTAAGACACAGGAGAAGGAATTTCGGACCAAAGCGGTTCTTCTCGCCTCAGGAGCGGAGCATGCAAAGCTGGGAGTTCCCGGAGAGGAGGAGTTTGCGGGGCTGGGAGTATCCTATTGCGCAACCTGTGACGGAGCCTTTTTCCGGGGAAAAACGGTTGCTGTTATAGGAGGCGGAGATGTGGCATTGGAGGATGCCATTTATCTTGCCCGGATCTGTGAGAAGGTTTATGTGATCCACAGAAGGGATGAGTTCAGGGGGGCACGGGTGCTGCAGCAGGAACTTTTTGGGCTTTCTAATATCTCCGTTCTCTATAGCCATGCGGCGGTGAAAATACAGGGAAATGAAATGGTGGAGTCTCTAACGGTGAAGGATCTGAAAACAGGGGAGGAGTCTCAGCTTTCTGTCTCAGGAGTCTTTATCGCTGTCGGGATACGGCCAAATACCCAGCTTTTGGAAAATATAACGTCTAGAGACGAAGCGGGATATATTCTGGCGGGCGAGGATGGAGTGACGGACCGTCCCGGCATTTTTGTAGCGGGCGACACCAGAAAGAAACCCTTGCGTCAGATTGTGACTGCAGTTGCGGATGGCGCAAATGCTGCTATCAGCGCTGCAAGTTATTGCAGCCAGAATTAAGAAATTATAAAGAATTATAAAGAATTAGAAAAAAATTATAAGAAAAAGGAGCCGTAAATTTTCGGTTCTTTTTTTGTGCAATCGCCGAAATCCTCATAAACAGCAGGATTGAGAGAGGTTTTCCAAATTATTCCCATAGTTGACAAAAGGGGAGTTTAGTGATATATTTGTTAACAGATGTAATAAATTTGTAATAAATTACGGGAAATAAGTCACATAAACACTATATGATGACTATACGATAGAAGCACGAGAAAGACAGACCACATAATAGGAGGATGATATGGTTCGCGGTTCGGTTAGAGTAGCAGCAGTTATCTTGACGACATCCATTGCTTTTTCGGGAATGACCATTACAGCGGACGCGGCGTCTGCCACGTCTGTTTTGCCCAGCGGCGGCGTTGATTTGACCATTGCAAAGGGGAATACATTAGAGAATATAACTACGGATGTGAGCGGAAGCGCTTTGCAGATACAATCCATTCTGGAGCCGGCAGCAGTGGAAGCTGCGGTGGCACAGGAGGAAAAGGCCAGAGAGGAGGCGCAATTTCGTAATCTGGTAATTGCTCAGGTAAATGATTATGTAAATGTGCGCAGCATTGCCAGCGAGGAAGGAGAAATCATAGGAAAGCTCTATGACGACTCTGTGGGTACTTTTATTTCAGAAGAAAACGGCTGGTATCAGATTTCATCAGGATCTGTTACCGGATATGTAAAGGCGGAGTATTGTGTGACCGGTGAGGCGGCCATTGAGCTTGCGAGGCAGGTTGGTACCAGAATAGCAACGGTAACTACCACCACTCTGAAGGTAAGGACGGAGCCCAGTCTGGATGCTTCAGTGCTGGGACTTGTTCCGATTGATGATGACCTGGTGGTGCTTGAGGAAACGGAAGACTGGGTAAAGGTGGATATTGAAGAAGGCATTGGCTGGGTTTCCACGGATTATGTTTCCCTTCACACGGAATTTGTTCAGGCAGAATCCAAGGAGGAAGAGGAAAGAAGGCTGGCAAAGGAAGCGGAAGAAAGAAGAAAAGCTTTGGAAGCGGCTTCAGCTAGAGTAACTCAGTCCCAGTCCTCTTCTGGCTCCGGTAGCTCTGCAAATTATTCTGTCGGAAGCGGAAGCGAAATGGGGGTTGCAGTGGCGGAGTATGCACTGCAGTTTGTTGGAAATCCCTATGTGTACGGAGGCACAAGTCTTACGGAAGGCGCCGACTGTTCCGGCTTTGTAATGAGTGTGTATGCAAACTTCGGCGTAAGCCTGCCTCATTCTTCCTCTGCTGACCGTAGCCAGGGCTACGCGGTGGACGGACTGGAAAATGCGCAGCCGGGCGATCTGATCTGCTATTCAGGCCATGTGGCGCTGTATATTGGAAACGGACAGATTGTTCATGCTTCTACCGCAAAGACGGGAATCATTGTGTCCAATGCAGATTACAAAAAGATTCTTGCAATCAGAAGAATTTTCTAGGCAGAAAGAAACAGCCTATAGAAAAGCTTTGCAGCATTAAATAAAGACAGCTGCCGCGAAGGTCAGGTTTTTTGGCCGGACGGCAGCTTTTCTGTACCCTGCAGAAATCTGTTTGCCTTTCGTTATTTGCAAATTGCAGGATTTGTCAAAATATTGTGGTGCAAGGGGGAGGGATCGTGGTGTCCCGTATCTGTGCAATTTATACAAAAAAGTTGTGGGAAACGGGAAAACGAAAACCAAAAGTCAGATTGACAATAAAAGTTATCCACACCCTGAAAGCGTGAAAATGAAATAAAAGAGATTTATGCACTGAGTTATACACATTATCCACAGGTTTTTAAGTAAATTTCATTGGAAAAAAATGGAATAGACAGGAACATCTGTTTTGTGAAGTATAAATAAAAATTGATTCCAAACGAAATTTGTCGATCTTTTTACCGGTGGAAGCAAAGTCAAAAACAAGTAAAAAACAGGTTAAATTGTTGCAAAAAGCTATTCAAATATGATATAATGCTTATACAATAAACAACCGAAAGGGATGAGCAGCATGAAATTTATTATTGTAGGAAGAAACATTGACGTAACTCCCGGCTTAAAGGCCGCTGTGGAGGATAAGATCGGCAAGCTGGACAAGTATTTCAACCCCGATACGGAAGTACATGTAACAATGAGTGTGGAAAAGGAGCGCCAGAAAATTGAGGTGACCATACCGGTGAAGGGAAGCATTATCCGTTCCGAACAGGTCAGCAATGACATGTATGTGTCCATTGATTTGGTTGAGGAGATTATTGAAAGACAACTGAAGAAGTATAAGAATAAAATTGTGGACAAGCATCAGGCTGCGGCCTCCTTCAGTAAGTCCTATGTGGAGAATGATTACATGGACGACGAAGAGGTAAAAATTGTCCGTACAAAGAAATTTGACATCAAGCCCATGTATCCTGAGGATGCCTGCATTCAAATGGAACTTTTGGGGCATAATTTCTTTGTGTTCTGTAATGCGGAAACGGATCAGGTGAATGTTGTCTACAAGAGAAAGGGAGACACCTACGGACTCATCGAGCCGGAGGTGTAAAATGCGGTTAATGTATTACTAGATACATTTATTATTGGGAATATATCAAAAAGAGCTCTGCCAGGTCAGAGCTCTTTTTTGCCCGCCACGGACGAAAGCTGAGAAATGCGGGGCTGGGTATTTAGAATACGAAAAGCTCTGCTGTCATATATTTTCCTTAAGGGAAGCCATGGAGGGGATTGCTATTTTTAACTCCTTTCAAAATATGATAAAAAAGGCCATTCCCATGGAAATTGCCGGAATTGCTTTTCTGGGGGCCCTGATCATTGTTTCGGGGAAGGGAGGAGAGCAAACAATGCTCCCGGCGACAGGAGAGGCAGAGTCCCGGGAATCTGAAGGGGAGGACTACATAAAATGGGTGGACTTTACGGTATCCTACGAGGCACTGTGCCGGGCATACGATTGGGATGTGGATACCTATGAAACAGGACATGATATAAATTGGATAGAGTTGCTTGCCTATACGGCGGCAAAGACTGGTGGAAAGTTTAATAGTCAGGCTATGTCGGTGCTGGAAAAGGCCGCCGAATCCTTGGCGTCCGGTGAAACGGATATAGAAGAACTGACTGAGGACCTGGAATATTATCCTTATTATGAAGAGGCATACAGCGCCGTTCTTGGAGGGATGGTGGGAGAATATGAGGAAGAGACGGAGGATGAAAACGGCGAGATAAGCTACCAGTCCAGATATGGGCTGAAGGCATATTTTCCGTTGGCCAGGGGGTTTGACTATTCCCACTACGATGACTTTGGGGCAAGCCGCAGCTATGGCTATAAAAGAAAACACCTTGGACATGACATGATGGGACTTACGGGTACACCTATTAGAATAATAAATTGATTTGAAGGCAGTGTAAACAGCAGGGAGAACATCTTTGAAATGGGCTCTCTTTTATATTAAAATACTATTTCAAGGTTATCACCGTCAAGAACACATTTCTTTGTAATTTTCCGAATAAGTTCATTTATTTCCTGATAATCCATGGCATCTATATTTTTCAGTAAAAAGCATATATTATCGTGGATGCGTTGGCGTTCATCCTCTTCCGACCTCCGGCGCACAGCAGCCTGTTCGGTTCGGCGTAGCTGAATATTGAGTGCTGACAGCTTGCGATCCAGCTCTTCTATTTGAGATATGATATATTTGGCAGCAGGAGATGAGGAGTTCTCCTGGAGCTGGATAGTGAGATTATGCAATGCGTTTTCTGTGCTCCTGATGCTGGATTTTATGGCAGCAGGATTCAGGTGATCCTCTGCGATGTCTTTCTGAGGACGGATAAACTGAGGATTAAGCTGAATATCCTTCAGTTTGCTAAGAAAAAGATCATCAATATCTTTGATGCGGTAATACCTGATCTGACAAGTTTTTTGCCGGAATGCTCTTTGGCAGTAATAATATGCAAACTGAATTCCGTTTTTTACATACACCCGGTTAGCCATTTTTGAGCCACATTTACAGGTCAAAACACCTTTTAGGATACCCACATGGTATTTGTTGCTTCTGTCCTGCTTATTGGCCCCAAGACGGCCCTGAATGGCTTTCCATTGGTCAAAGGTAAAGACATAATCATGTATTCCGGTATTTATGGACCAAGAAGAGGAAGTATTTTTCCTTTGTCCGTCCTTTGTAGTTTTTGTACGCCCGTAGGCAATCAGACCTTTTGTACCGTCAAAAAGACTGGGATTATCAGGAACCTTGCAGCCAAGGGATTGAAAATAATAATAAGCTGCCTCTGAATTCTGACAATACACAGGATTGCAAAGGATCCCGTGTATCTGGGAAGAGCCTAAAAAACATCCCTTATTGCTCTTGATGTCGTGATCTCGGCAGTATCGCTCTATTTTGGTAATAGAATACCCATTCAACATCAGCTCTCCAAGGAGTTTCACCTTCCATATTGTTTCCTTGTCGGTCAAAAGGAATGAATGTTCTCGTCCATTGATAACCTTACGGATAGAAGTTGTCCCCATAGGGACAAGCCCCCCTGTCCAATATCCGGCATCCCCAAGGGCCTGCATCCCGTCAGATACACGCTCTGAGGTATTCTCCCTTTCAAGCTGGGCAAAGGCAGCCAGAATAAACATGACTGTGCGCCCAATAGGGGTGCTTGTATCAAAAGACTCCTTAACGGAGATGAATGCCACGTTGTGCTCCTGCAACACACCAAACATCTCTGAAAATTCCCGGACGTTCCGGCTGATACGATCCAGTTTGTAAACAATAACAGCGTCCAGTTCATTTCTGCGCACATCTGCCATTAATTCCTGATAAGAAGGACGGTTTGTATTCTTGCCGGAAAATCCTTCGTCTTTATCGTAAACAGAAAATACAATTTCCTCAGAAGGAAAAATGATCCGGGAATATTCCTTGCACATCTTCACCTGCACAGCAACAGATTCGCTGTTGTCCCGGAATACGGATTTCCGGGGATAAATTCCGATTCTCTTCATGAAACCACACTCCTTTATATTTTACTTGCTTTTGGGTACAAAAATACCAGACAGCAAGGTTTTCTTGCTTTCCTGCCGGGAAGTGTGGTATAATTCCATTGTTCAGGTGGGATTATACCGGGGGTTCCCGGTATGGTTCAGATTCCGCTCCTGGTTGGCGCCGGGAGCGGTTTTTATTGACATATTTCTGTACCATTGTTACAATATACTTAACAAGACAGCCGGAGGATAGAGCACACCTATCTGCCCGGTAAAGGTATTAAGCTGAGTAAGCCGCCTATCTTTTCCAGGGACAGGGCGGCTTACTTATTTTTCATGTTCAGAATAGCAACAACGAGCAATGCGAAAGTAAGTAATATCTGCAATTCCTCATATGTACTCATAAGCATCATCCTCCTGTCAAGACTCAAGCGGATGATATGCGCGCCCTACCGGCTGCCTGGGTAAGTATGTTGTCATGGTGCAATGCCGCCCCGGCATCTGCCGGGGACTGAAACGGCTATAATAAGCCGGAGATAGTGATGCTTAAGTCATTGTATATCCCGGCTTTTATTGCCTGGTTAAAGGGGATAACTGCCGGAGCTGCATCCTGTTCGTAACAGTATACAGTAGTGCGTTCTTTTTCTGGATCTACAATCCAGTATTCACGGACTCCGGCGTCTGCATACAAAGCATTTTTTGTGGAATAATCCATTTTGCGGCTGCTGGGAGAGACTATCTCAATAATGAGGTCTGGCGCGCCTGTGCAGCCCCTGTCTGTCAATTTACTGCTGTCGCATATTACGCTGATATCGGGTTCTACATAAGTTTCATCATTTGCGTTCAAGTTTACAGCGAAAGGGGCTGGAAGCACTTTGCAGGAACCGTTGTGCTGGCGGATGTAATCCCTGATTGTGCCAGCCAGTTCCATAACCAGCAGCTGATGCTTATAGCCTGGCGGGGCCATGGCATAGAGGCACCCTCCGATTAATTCCGCTCGGCTCCCTTCCGGCAGGTTCCAGTAATCTTCTGCTGTATATCTTTTTTCTCTTGCCTGCGGCATAATGCCCTCCTTCTTTTATAGCATTGTGTACACCTGATGCAGATATTTTATATCAATTCAAGCACTGAAATAGGCTCAAAATAGATAACATAATTATCTATCGTAGCATAAAGTCCGTATTTGCTTTTATAGCAGTTTATAGCTTCCAGAAGAAACTCTTCAGTAACGTCCAGGTATTCAGCTGCTTCATGAATGGACCGGCATCCATAATTAAAAGCGTCAATAATTCCCCTTAAGCCGATGAGCCTATTATAGGCCCATAAACGGGCACGTAATTCTTGTTTGCGATTGGAGACAGAGGACTGACAGATAATATTGCCTGCGGTCGTGTAGTAGTGTCCCATTTCTTCAGTTAATATGCATGCACGTTTTTTAAAAGACCGTACCCTTTTATTGATGCCAATCACGTCACCATTTATAAGTCCCTCAGACTTTGACTTGAAATCGGCATTTTCAATAACGTAAATGCCATTATCAACAGCTTCATCTAATAAATTTTCGTATTTCAATACAATCACCCCTTAATACAATAACACATTTCAAGTCCGTTACTCCGGCCTTTTAAGGTTTGAAAGATCATCAAATGTTTTCTCCAGTTCCCCTTCCTCATCTATGTGATCATTGCGGGCAGCTTTAGCATCATTTGAATCAGCATATTGCGGAAGATATGTAAGTTCCTCAACGCGTTTTGTTGCTTCATGCTTGCCGAGATCATTGAGCTTTTTATAATATTGCATGATTTTGGGTAAATTAGGTTGGGATTCAACGATATTTTCCATAGAAGTTAAATCTTTATTTGCCATATCATTCATATCAGCATTTAACAAAGCTGACAACTCTTTGAGCTTTTTCACAGGTGGCTCGGACACACCGGATTCCCATTTTTGAATCGTTGTATATGACTTATACCCTAGTTTTTCTGCAATATAGTCTTGTGAGAATCCTCGTTTTATTCTCAAATATCTAATGTTATCACCAAGTCCCATTCGTATACCGCCTTTCATGTTAATAGCATACTATACACAAGAATAATTTTCAAGTATTTTTTAAAAATATTGCAAAAAACTTGAAAATTATTCAAAAAAACTATTGACACATGAAAATAATTCATGTAGAATACAAACATGAAAAATATTCATGTGAGAGGAGGTGAATAAAAAGTGCATGAAGAAATGCAATTTACGCTGAAGGAATTGAGAGCTAGGAAAAATGAGACACAAGAGCAGGTTGCTAATGAAATCGGAGTATCAGTGCAAACATATAATGCATGGGAGAAAAGTATCTCAAATGTTGCGGTAAGTAAAGTGAATGCGCTTGCAAAACATTTTGGTGTAAAATTGACACAAATTTTTTTGAATTAAACATGAAAATAGTTCATGTCAGAATCGGAAAGGAGGGTGATGGGAGGAAGAATGCCGAACAAGTTCTACATTACGGAAAGAATTGCAAATATTTCTGAGCTGGAAAATCTTCTTGAACAAGAACATCTTTTGATTGAAACGCTTGTTCAGGAGACTCAAAAAGAACATACCGACATAATCAGACTGGAGTCAATAGCAAAAAAGTTATCTGAATTACACAATCTGGTATGTTCTTTTGAGTTTCTTTTGGAGCGTCGGAGAATCAGAAAGAAAGGCCATATTTTCTGATGTCAATATCATCATTAAAATTCTCCAACAGCTCACACGTTCCGTTGCAAGGGCAAAGCAGATGTTTTTCAGATTCACTCTGTTCCCATATTGGATGATGGCTGTTTTCGACAACGGAACACCACGCATGTGAAAACCTGGCTTTGTTCGTATCTCCTAAAATTTGATATTTTCCGGTGAGGGAAACTGACATTTTAAGATATGGACAGAAAGCAGTTTTTCCAATAGTAGTGTAATAATTCAAAAAAGCGCCTCCTTTCTGACGTACTCAGCTGCGGCAACAGCCTGTACCATCATTATAAAAAGGGGGATGTGGAAAAACAAGAATGATTTATCTGTTAGGACTTAGTCAGAATCGGAAAGGATGGTGAGGAGGAATGGGCGATGCCTTACTACAGTTTGTACAGGCAGTGTGTTTAATTCTGATTTTGAAAAAATTGGATAAGTGATAACAAAAAGCCACCTACGGCACATATCCAGAGGATTGCGGCCGATAACCGATTCCATACACGCTTGAAAAAAACAATGAATCGTTTTAAGTATCTTTTCCATCGATTCTTTTTAAAGAGTTTATATGATTCTGGGTTTGGCTTTGTAAAGATTTCAAGTTCTTTTTCGGTCATACTGTCCTTCCTTATACTAAATTTTCCAGATGTTGGTCTGGTAAATATAGTATAGGGCAAAAAATTAAGGATGACAAGGAAGGAAAAGGTTCTGTATCACCAATCAAGTGGAACGAAAACGAGCCGGGAATCCGTAAGGTTCAAAAAGTGGCTGAGTATCTGGCGGTGCCTATCGAGGTGTTGCTGGCAGAGCAGACGGAAGAGATCGGTTTAACCGAAAACGAAAAGGAAGGAGAGTGAGGAAAATGAGTGTTACAGACCGGACAAATATCGTATGCTTCTGCATAGTGATAGTGTTCTCAATTATTATGGGAATGATATGTAAAAAAGTGTGGAAAGACAAATGGCTGCCATGTCTCGTATGGATAATCACTGTAGATATTTTTTCTGTGTTTTTTCTAGTATTTCGGCTAGTGACTTACTGAGACAAGGTAAAAATGCCTGAACCTCAGGCCAATTACCTTCTGAAATGAGTTTGTGCATTCTATCAATATCACTCCACAAACTTACAGGAGTGTATAGATAGATGTTATAAAACGAATGGCCGCATTCCTTTACAAGGTCGTTTGTAGCAAAAGCCGAGCATTTACCTACAGCAGACAGAAAAGTTTCTATTGTAGAGACCTTTTTTTCATAAAAACGGTCAAGTTCATGCTCTAAAAGCTCTAATTTACGCATTTTGAGCTGGAACCGGTGGTTTAGAAATGTGGTTATTACAGGAGAAACAATAGATACAATCAGCGTCAAAAGAACAGTAACCCACGCAGCAGTAGCAGACCAATCAACCATAACAATGACCTCTTTTAAAAAGTGTTTCAGCACTACAATGCTGATAAGAAGAGTATAAAACGTGAGAGAGGCAAAAACAAGAGAATATTTCCTTTAATTTAAGGTAATAGACCAGACTGCTAAAAAGGAAGGAGGGTGAGGAAGAGTGGAAACCGCAGCAATAGACAAGACAATAGAATCCTTGTGCGAATGGGTACAAGACGAACTTGAAAAACAATCCGATGCTTTTTCAATTTTGCCACAAATGACAAAAGCCCTGGCAAAGTTGGTGGAGGCCAGGGCCCAGTTGGTTGCCTTTGACCTGAATGTTAAATGATTAGCGTTTGTCTAAGGCAGAAATTGCGTCGTACATGGCATTCATAACATCAATAAAAGATTTTACGTCTGCTGGCTTGGTTTTATCGCAGCTATTCCAGGATTTTATGTACTCGCAAGCAGCTTCAACAGCTAATTCCTTGTTTGTTTTTTCGCCCATTATACTGTCTCCTTTCCTTATACTCGGCGCTGCAACGCCTGTGGGTACAGTATAGAACGAGGAAGAGGTAAAGGCAAGATTAATAGAAACCAGACAGGCAGACAAAGAAAACCCATGAAACGTGTACAACCATATGGACATAAGATGTTGAGAAAGGAGTGGTCATATGGCAAAAAAAGAGACTCAGTACACCTGTACAGCAGAGTACACAGAGGGCTGCGACAAGCGGCTCACAGAGGCACTCGTAGACATTTACTACAACCGCAAAAAAGGAATCAGTACATATCAGGAAGAATCGAAAGAAGTTACTACATAAGCAGTAAGTAACGTAGTATCCGTGTCCTCTGCGCGGCGCTTATGCGCCACAATTTCCCCTCTTACTTTTACAGGTGCACAGTTTTCCCCTTTGCTGTGCGCCGCGCAGAGGGCACGGACAAGACCATGGAAAGGAGGGACAAGCCATGCAGACACCAATCATACCAATCGAAAGAGCTAGTGAAAATACAGTAATGGCCCTGATCGAAAGCGGAATTCTGTACGTGGATGCGGAAGGGATCCATGTGACAGAAAAACAGGCCCCCGCCATGAAAGCGTGAGGCCCAAAACAAATAAGTTTGTGTGCTCATTGTAGCACAGGAAAGAAGAGGATGCAATGAAAAAAAAGATAAAAAAGTGGCTTGATGCCATTGTGGATACAGAGAAACAGAAAAAGAAACTTTCTGTCCTGAATGAGAGGATCAGTATATATGAACCGGATAATCATGTCCTTATCCGCAGTGGGATCCGGGAAATTGCGAAAGCCATGAATCTGGATCTGAAGCATTATGTATCGGAAAACGAAAAGACTTGTTATCCGCACAAATACCAGTTTGTCTACAGGGGAGTTCTGTTCCACCAGATAGAGAAATCCCCGCTTGAATGATGAAAGGAGAGACAGGAAATGTACAGATATCAGTGCCATGATTGCGGCGGGCTGTGTGACGCCGGGGAACTGGAAAACGGAGTATGTTATGAATGCCGGCAGAAAGCCGTAAGGAATCAGGAGGAAAGGTCCCTGTAGATCAGGAAAGAGATCAACAAGAAGATTCACTGCTATGCAATGCAGTCGGATGGACAAATGGTGATGAACTATGGAACATATTGAAAACAAAATGGTCGTTGAATGGTATTGGAACGATATGGCTCCGGAAGATACTTCAGGAAGATTAAAAGAATCCGGATACGAAGAGGCCGGAACCGGAAATTTTGTTTCGGAATCAGAAGCATTTGAATATGCTTTGGACAGGTGTCTGCATGGGACAGAGCAGGATAAAAAAGAATTTCAGTCTATGCTTGTTGAATGGTTTTATTCCGGCAGTTGGGTTTTTAAAGAAGGAGGAGAACAGGAGAATGGAAGGATTTGAAATGCAGGCGCCAAGGAGCGTGACAATGGAAATGATGGCGGGCAGGCAGACGCAGGAGGTTCAGGGACAGATTATTATGGCAAAAAAATTCCCACGGGATTATGTAGCCAGCTGCCGGAGAATCATGCAGGCCTGCCAGAGAAAAGGGCTCGCAGAAAAAGCCATGTACGAGTACCCACGTGGAGGACAGAAGGTTGTAGGTGCGTCAATTCGGCTTGCTGAGGCGCTGGCCCAGAACTGGGGGAATATGAGCTTCGGGATTGTGGAACTGGAGCAGAGGGCAGGCGAATCACAGGTAATGGCCTATGCGTGGGATTTAGAAACCAACACACGGCAGGAAAAGATTTTCAGCGTTCCGCATATCAGAAGCACTAAAAAAGGGAACCAGGTGCTTACTGACCCGAGAGACATTTATGAAATGGTGGCGAACCAGGGAGCCAGAAGGCTCAGGGCCTGCATACTTGGAATTATCCCGGGGGATGTCGTTGAAGATGCAATAGCACAGTGCAGTAAGACACTGCTGGACGGTGAGACAAAGCCTGTCATTGACCTTGTAAAAGACATGGCATCCATATTTGAAAGAGAGTTTTCTGTGCCTATAAAAGCGATTGAGAAGTATATCGGTTGTAAATCCTCAGCTTTTACCATGAATGACCTTGTCAGGCTCAAGAGGGTGTATACATCCTTGAAAGACGGCATGGCAAGACCGGAGGAAATATTTGGACTTCCGGGGGCTGGAAAGGAAGAACCAGAAGACCCGTTTGAAAGAAAGAATAAAAAGAAGGAAAATCCAGAAGATGGACAGCAGGAGATTGATTTGGGCGGTGGAAAGGATGAAGTTAAATGAGGATAATTATTACAGCCTGGAAGCCGGCAGATGCTTCTGGAGCGTATCACAGTATAAAGATTTCTGCAGGTGTGAGGCCATGGCAATGGCGAAAATCAGGGGGGAATATGAACAGCCGGTTACAAAGGCAATGCTGATCGGCACCCTGGTTGACCGGTTCTTTGAGGGGACGCTTGAACAGCTCCGCGAAGAATCACCAAACATCTTTTACTGCAGAAACGGATCTCTCCGGGCAGACTTCAGGAAGGCGGACGATATCATAAAACGTGTGCAGAAGGATGAGCGCTTCCTGCAGTTTATGAGCGGAGAGAAACAAAAAATACTTGAATTTGAAATGTTCGGCGTTCCATGGAAAATAAAAATGGACAGTTTCGTGGAGGACATCTGCATTACTGATTTAAAGGTGGTGCAGAACTTCCGCAGCCTCCCTTTTTGGAGGTATGACCTTCAGGGAGCCGTTTATCAGGCGGGCGCAGCAGCAAATGGATATGGCAGGCTTCCGTTTTACCTTGCAGCAGTTACAAAGGAAGCGGTGGCAGACATTGACATTTTCCAGGTAGACCAGCCGACACTGGATGCGGCTCTCCAGGAAATTGAATGGAATATGCCGCATTATGCCGCAGTCAAGGCAGGAGTGGAAGAACCGCATTACTGCGGTGTATGCGGCTACTGCAGGAGCGTTAAGAAAGCAGGAATCAGGAATTACAGAGAATTACTGGAGGTGTGATTTGAAATTAGTAAAAATATTACCGGATAAAATACAGATCAAGACGGATGATGCTGAATTTAAAAATGCCCGCCTGAATGATCTTATATCTGTATCAGACGAAGAAACAGAGCTTGTGGCAGTGATAACCGCCATAACGGATACGGACGCAGAAACGCAGATGGATGACAACATAATTCTTGCAGAGCTGGAACAGCCGTCTTTGAAGGTGATTGAATGTTCTGTGCTGGGAAGTGTGTCTGGAGGCGTATTTAAGCAGCAGATCGACAGGTATCCACATACGAATGCGGAAGTCAGGAACATTACGGATGACGGACTGCGGAATATGCTGTACGGTTCCAGCCAGGGATGGTTTTGTCTTGGGAAGTTTTCTGGATACGATATCCATGCCTGGCTGGATGGAAACAAATTTTTCCAGCGCCACGCCTGCATTGTCGGCAATACCGGATGTGGGAAATCCGAGACGGCAGCAAAGATACTGGAACAGACATCTGGGCTTCCCGGGACGGATATTATTGTATTTGACATCCATGGGGAATACAGCAGGCTTTCTTATGTAGACAACATAAAAATAGGTGAAGTGCCATTTCCGATATGGATGCTCGGATTCTCCGATATGACACAGAATCTTCTGAAAGTGAAAGAGGACAGCACTGTGGTTATGTCAGCTCTGCGCAAGGTGTATCATGTGTGCTGCGGCAGTAAAAATGAAGGAAAACCCGTATTCTTTGATTTTAAATGTATCCTGGAAGGGATGAAAATGCTGAATGCAGAGAGAATTGCCACAGGAGAATTTTATAAAACAGGTGACAAAGCAGGACAGGCTAAAACCACAAACGGAGACTACAATGGGAAACTGTCAGGCATTATTAATACAATGGAAACCTTATATGCGGATAAGAGGTATTCATTCCTGTTTGAAAACAGAAAACAAGAGTGGCTTTCCGTTTTTTTAAACCGCATTATGGGCGGCAGAGAGCCGGTAAAAAACATTGACCTTTCCGGCATACCGCATGACATTGCGGTGCTGGTTATAGGCGCCATAACGAAGCTGGTTTATAATATCCAGATCATGCAGAAAAACGCAAGACCAATAACACTTTTCTGTGATGAAGCCCATGTTTACATTCCAGCAGATTTTCAGCTGTCCGCATCACAGAGGCGCATGGTGGATATTTTTGAGAATATTGCAAAAGAAGGAAGGAAATTCGGCATTACTTTATTTGTGGCTTCCCAGCGCCCATCAGAGCTGAACAGGACCATAATGGCCCAGTGTTCAAATTATATTGTCATGAAACTGAACAATGAAAATGACAAATCCATGATCAAGGGAATGATGCCTGCAGGCAGTGCTGATGTGATCGAACAGACAACAATGTTTTCTCCGGGTGACTGTTTTGTGATCGGGGATGCCTGCCAGATACCGCTTAAAATCCATGTTGAGCATGCAGAAGAACGTCCACATAGCAGGACAATACAGTTTTGGGATGAGTGGGAAAAAGAACATGAAATTGTTGATTACAGTGCTTTTTTAGAAGAGTATCTGGAGAATTAAAACAGGCAACTATTAACATTCATATTTGTTTAAGCAGTATATCACAGTCCATGGCGGACGGGAAAAGTCCGCCAGAAAGGAGGATGCCCATTTTGGAATACTTAATTACGATCCCGGGGAAGTTAAACAACCTGAATGATTACATAGCCGCTGAGCGCACAAACCGCTACAAAGGGGCAAATTTGAAATCTGAAAATGGAAATATTGTTTCCGCAGCGGTCAGACAGTGCCTGAAGGGTGTGAGGATTGATAAACCGGTATTTATGCATTATACATGGTATGAACCAAACAAGAGGCGCGATCTTGACAATATTTCAAGTTTTGGCAGAAAAGTTATTCAGGATGCACTTGTGGGTGCTGGAGTTCTGAAAGATGACGGCTGGAGCCATGTTGTCGGTTTTTCCGACAGGTTTAAGGTGGATAGGAAAAATCCACGGATTGAAGTTTTAATAAGAGAGGTTTGATTATGGCTGGCAGGCAGAACAAAGTAGGCCTTGACTACTTTGAATTGGACTGCCACATGGACGAAAAGGTCAGGTTGATGCAGGCGGAATATGGGCTGAAAGGCTTTGCAGTTTTTGTCAAGCTGCTCCAGGAAATATACGGAGGGCGTGGTTATTACTGTGAATGGACTCAAGACAGGGAGCTTTTATTTGCGTCAGAAAATGGTTTGAATAACGGCTCTTTACAACTCCTGCGGGATATAGTGTCTGCCTGCATCAGAAGGAACATTTTTTCAGAGAGGCTTTTTAAAAAGTACGGTATTCTTACGTCCTCCGGGGTGCAGAAGCAATACCTGAAAGCTACAGCCAAGCGGGAAGCTGTTGAACTGAAAAAAGAGTACCTTTTAATTTCTGTACCCCAAAAAAGATCTAATGTGGTAATAAATTCAATTTCTGACGGAAGAAATTCAATTTCCGTAGGAAGAAATGAACAGAGAAGAGTAGAGAAGAGTAGAGAAGAGAATAAAAACAATATGTGCAAAGCTGACGCTTTGGCACTGTTTGAAAAACTCTGGAAACTGTATCCCTGTAAAAAGGGCAAGGGCCAGGTATCGGATGCCGCAAAAATGCGCCTTTTAAAGATTGGATACGAGGAGATGGAACGGGCAGTAAACAGGTATGTCAGGTATGTTGACAGCCTTGATTACCTGCATTACCAGAATGGAAGCACTTTTTTTAACAGCGGCTACGTTGATTACCTGGATGCAAATTATGAGCCGGAGGAAGCCGGAAGCAGGAAAGGGAAAAACCAATTTACCCAGTTTCCGCAGAACAGTTACAACTTTTCAGAGCTGGAAAAGGAGATTTTAGACAATTAGGAGGATGTTTTATATGTGCAGATTTAAGAGCGGGATTATTTTAAAAACCAGGTGTGTCATTGCACAGGGAGCTGATGATAGCCACAGTGCAATACTTGAAGTTCTGGGAATAAAAGACACGGCGGAAAACGCAATGACAAAATTTGTCCGGGCGGAGCTCCTGCCGCCGGACGATGAATGGTGGACAAACCCGGATACATGGGAAGCGCATATTGACCAGGACATACTGCCTGAGTGGTTTGAGACTGACAAAAAAAAATACATAGATGATTTCCGGTCAGCAGTTAAGGACTGGTGGGAAAAACACGTGCTAGTTGACAAAAAAATTGATGTATTAAGCAGCGGGTACTACCGCCTGAAAAGATGCCAGGTAAAAAAACTTATGAATGATGTGCAGGTGATGCTCGACAGCTCCACAGTGCAGGAGATGCACGACAGCTCCACAGTGCAGGTGATGCTCGACAGCTCCACAGTGCAGGAGATGCACGACAGCTCCACAG
>ERZ1643251.1620-NODE-1620-length-25234-cov-35.296596_pt1 | contig 25234 bp, 28 predicted proteins | sample MGYA00579261_ERZ1643251 | MGnify/ENA primary metagenome ERZ1643251 (study PRJEB29033, sample SAMEA4952267) | chicken gut metagenome | biome: Broiler Chicken; feature: Gastrointestinal Tract; material: Caecum | place: Ireland | collected 2018 | study: Broiler... | reverse complement strand
ATATGTATTTTGCTCCAACAGAAGTTAGTAAAAATAATTTATTAATACAAGGAATCAATGAAGATAAAATATATATTACAGGTAATACTGCAATAGATGCTATGCAATACACAGTAAAAGATGCATATAATAATGATATATTTGATTGGGTAGGTGAAGATAAATTAATTTTATTAACCGCTCATAGAAGAGAAAATTTAGGGGAACCTATGAAAAATATATTTAAAGCAGTAAAAAGATTAGTTACAGACATTCCTAATATTAAAGTAGTGTATCCAATTCACTTAAATCCCAATATTAGAAAAATAGCAGATGAAGTAATTGGTAATAATGAAAAAATTAAAATTATTGAACCATTAGAAGTAATTGATTTTCATAATTTTATAAATAAAAGTTATTTAATATTAACTGATAGTGGCGGAATTCAAGAAGAAGCACCATCATTAGGAAAACCAGTATTAGTATTAAGAGATACTACAGAAAGACCTGAAGGAATATCAGCAGGGACTTTAAAATTAGTAGGAACAAACGAAGAAATTATTTATAATGAAACTAAATTATTATTAGAAAACATCGATGAATATGAAAAAATGAGTAAATCAAGTAATCCCTATGGTGATGGCTTAGCAAGCAAAAAAATTGTAGATGCCATAGTAGATAAATATAAAAAAGAAAACTAAGCATAAATTTGACAAATTAAATTAATTATTAAAAATATATTTTAAAGGAAATTTAATACATTTGTTTATTAAATTTTAGATAATTTAGATGATAAAAATTGTACTTTACAGTATTGGGTTAAAAAAATTGATAAAAATAAAAAACTGTTATATAATATATATAAGAGTTTTTTTTGAGGTGAATTATGGAATTAAAAGAAATATTATTAATGGTAGTAACTACATTTTTATTTACAGTTCTATTTATTCCTATAGTAGGCAAAATAGCAACTCATATTGGAGCACTTGATATACCAAATGAAAGGAAAGTGCACAAAAAACCAATTCCTAGATTGGGAGGACTTGGAATATATTTTGGCTTCTTACTTGGATATATTTTGTTTGGAAAAGAATCTTTGCAAATGAATTCAATATTAATAGGAAGTTTTATAATAATAATTACAGGTGTTATAGATGATATTAGTCCAATACCTGCAAAATATAAGTTTTTAGGACAGCTTGCGGGAGCATCAATTGTACCTCTTTATGGAGGCATTGTATTGCAAGATATTAGCGCTTTTGGCATATATATTAATTTTGGAATATTAAGTATTCCAGTTACAATCCTATTTATTGTTTCAGTAATTAATTGCATTAACTTAATAGATGGCTTAGACGGACTAGCAGGAGGATTATCTTCAATATATTTCTTAACAATAGGTATAATTGCTTTAGCAATTAATAATGCAAATGGATTAGATATACTACTTACATTTATTATGTTAGGAAGTACATTAGGATTTTTATGGCATAACTTTAATCCTGCCAAAATATTTATGGGAGACTCTGGAAGTATGTTTTTGGGATATATTATTTCCGTCATAGCTCTTATTGGTTTTAAAAATGTAACATTAACTTCATTTATAGTCCCTTTATTATTATTAGCTATTCCTATTTTGGATACATTATTTGCAATATTAAGAAGAATTATTAATCATAAACCAATATCTTCACCGGATAAAAATCATTTGCATCATCAGTTTTTAAATATGAAATTTTCTCAAAGAAAAACTGTATTAATAATATATGGAGTAGATTTATTATTTGCTCTAGCATCTATTATCTATGTTATTGGGGATTCTTCTCAAGGAATAATAATGTACACACTTTTACTTATAATGGTTCTTGTATTTATTTTTAAAACTAATATAATTTGGGATCATAGTAAAAGAGAAAAAACAAAAAAACTATTCTTCATAAAAAAATAGTTTATCATTAAGTTTTATATTGAAATAATTAGCGGGAGTTTCTATTACTTTAGTTACTCCTTTTTTAGGTAATATTATTTTGTTTTTAGATAAATTAGGATAATAGTACAAGATGGTATTATCATTATCGCATAATATAACATCAATATTTTCTTTCATAAAAAAAGTATGAATGCTATTACATTTATTAAATAGTAATGAACAATTAATATTCTTTTTCCCCATAAATCCCATAAATCTTGAATAAAAACTAGTACAGTTTTTAATTTTAATTGTTTTATTGTTGTATTTTAAATACATAATAAATCACCATTACTATTGTAACATATTTGTGCCATGTATTGACTAATATTCATAAGAAATATATAATTATTATGAAAAGAGGTTGATTATGCAATTAAATAACCAAGGATTTACTCTTATTGAAGTAATTGGAGTAGTAGTTATAATAGGGATAATTACTATGATTTTAGTTCCTACAGGCTATAATTATCTTATTAGTTCGCAAAATAGTTCAGAAAAGATATTTATTGCTAAAATTACTGATAGTGTAGATAGTTATATGGAGCTTAATAATATTGAATATGATTATGATAATTATAAACAATTAAAAAACTGTGATGAAAATACAGGAGCATGTACAAATAGAAATGTTTATAAAAGTAGTATTACTTTAACTTTTAATGATATTATTAGTTATGGATTAATTAGTGAAAATGAATTTGTAAATCCTAAAAATAAAGAATATTGTAGTACTGATTCAAAAATTACAGTTTATATTGATGATAATAATGTAAATTGTTTTAATACTTATTTAGATTGTATTGATAAAAATATAAATACTTGTTCTTTTGATTGGAATGATTTAGAATGATAATATTAATAAGTTTTATAGTAATTATTATTGATTTTATAACTAAATTAATAATATCTAATAATTTAGTAATGAATAATTCAGTAGAAATTATTCCTAATTTTTTTAGTTTAACTTATACTCATAATTATGGTGGTGCTTGGAGTATATTTAATAATAATACTTTAGCAATAACTATAATTAGTTTTATAGTTATAATGGGAATTATATATTATTTATTGAAAAATAAAGTAACTAAGAAAATAGAAGTGATAGGGTATTCTTTGTTACTTGGTGGTGCAATAGGAAACTTTATAGATAGAATTGTATATGGTTATGTAATAGATTTCTTTGCCTTTTATATATTTGGATATGACTTTCCAATATTTAATGTAGCAGATATAGGAATAGTTATAGGAATAATACTTTTACTTATTAGTGTAGGAAAGGATGAATTTAAACATGATAATAAACGTAGTAGACAATGAAGAGAGATTAGATAAGTACTTACTTGATAAAATAGAAGTAAGTAGAAGTAAACTTCAAAAGATGATTAATAATGGTAATGTTCTAGTAAATGGAAATAAAGTTAAAAATAGTTATGTGGTAAAAATAGACGATGAAATAACTATTGATGAAAATTATCAAGAAAAAATAGATATATTACCAGAAAATATACCACTTGATATTGTTTATGAAGATGATGATTTATTAGTAGTTAATAAAAAAAGTGGAATGGTTGTACATCCTGCGCCAGGAAATTACAGTGGTACTTTAGTTAATGCTTTAATGTATCATTGTAATAGTTTAAGTACTGTAAATACAGAAGTAAGACCTGGTATAGTTCATAGAATAGATGCTGACACTTCAGGGCTTTTATTAGTGGCTAAAAATGATGAAACTCATTTAGATTTAGCAGAACAGATAAAAGAACATAGTGTAACTAGAAAATATATCGCTTTAGTATGGGGAGTTATTAATGAAGATACTGCTACTATTGATGCACCAATTGGTAGAGATAAAAACAACAGGAAGAAAATGTGTGTAACTGCTGATAATTCAAAGGATGCTATTACTAATATTAAAGTGCTTGAAAGATATGAAAAAGCTACACTTATTGAATGTAGCCTAGAAACAGGAAGAACACATCAAATTAGAGTTCATATGGATTATATTGGGCATCCTATTGTTAATGATCCAGTATATGGCCATAACAAACTTATTGATAATGAATTTGGCCAAATGCTACATGCAAAAACTATTGGTTTTATTCATCCAAGAACAAAAGAATATATGGAATTTAATAGTGAAGTTCCATCTAAATTTACAGAAATATTAAATACTTTTAAATCAGTTTAATAAATTTACAGATAATATTAATAAAAGAGCATAAATACTAAATACAATGTAAGGTATTAGAAAATAACTTGCTTTTTTATTTTGTATTTTTGTTTCATTATATAAGTATATTGCACTTATTAAGGTAGTAATCACATCAATTAAAGATAAGAAATTATTTCTTAAAGTAAAGAAGAAAAAAGTAAATAATTGATTAGATATAAAGTTTATTAATAAATATTTTTTATATTTTTTATTACTATTTTCGTATACCATAAATATAGAAATAGCTATAAGAATATATAAAATAGTCCAAACTATTCCAAATAAGTAACTTGGTATAGCAAAAAATGGAAGTGATAAGCTTTCATAATAAATAGTGCTTGATTTAAATAAAATAGAAGATATAAACCAAGGTAATAAAAATAATAAATATTTAATAAAGTTATTTGTTATCATGACAACCCCCTTTATTTATTTTATTATTTTTAGTATAATATTATTACAAGGAGGATAATATGGCAGAAAATATTATTAGATTAGATAATAAAGATTTGTTAATGATGAAATTATCACATTACTTTATTACTGAACAAAATTATAATCCTATTATATTGCATGGTATTAATGATGAAATATGGTTAGAAAATATGGATAGTGATTATCGTGTAGTTAGAATAGTAGGGCATTATATACATAATAACGAACAATTAAATTTTGATAAATTTAAGTTAGATAGAATAATTAAATCAATAAAAAGGAAAACTTTAAGTTTAAAAATGAATGTATTATCAATATATATTGACTTAGGAGATAATGTAACTCTTAATGAAGAAGAGAATTATAAAAGTGTATTTATAAGAAAAATATCAGATTTAAAGAATCCTTTATTATTACAAGTATTTCCAGATATTATAGAAAAAACTAAATTTGAAGAAAAGGGTATTGAACTTATGGCTAGAATAACAAATGATATTAATAAGAAGAATGTTGATAAAGGTGCAAGGGTAGCCAAAATTTTTGATAAGAAAAAACCTATTATTACTTATGCTATTATGACTATATGTGTAATAGTATTTGCTTTTATGTATATTCTTGGTGATGGCTCTCTTGATAATTATACATTGATTAAGTTTGGGGCAAATTTAGATGTTTTAACAAAAAATGGAGAATATTTTAGATTAATTACTTGTGCATTTTTACATATAGGAATATTTCATTTATTATTTAATATGTATGCTCTTTATATAATTGGGCCACAAGTAGAAAGCTTTTTTGGTAAGGCTAAATATTTAGGCATATATTTAATAAGTGCTGTGTCTGCTAGTGTTTTATCACTTGCTTTTAATGAAAATACTATATCAGCAGGAGCATCAGGTGCTATATTTGGTTTACTTGGAGCACTTCTTTATTTTGGATATCATTATAGAGTTTATTTAGGTAATGCAGTTAGAAGTCAAATTGTACCAATTATTATTATTAACTTATTATTTGGATTTACTATGACTGGTATTGATAATGCAGCTCATATTGGAGGACTTATCGGTGGTGTTCTTGCCTCAATGGCATTAGGAGTTCCCGAAAAATCAAATAAATCAGAAAAAATAAACGGACTTATTGTTCTTGCTATATATTTTGGATTTATAATATATATGGCATTTATGATGCAATAAGTAGTTGTAATATTATGTAAATCAAATATATTAATAAATAAATAGGAAGTCGTTGTAAAATGGCTTTCTTTTCTTTTAAAAATAAGGTATAATTAATACATAGAAATAGCAAGTAGGTGTATTACAATGTATTTAAAACAAATAAAAGCGTATGGATTTAAATCTTTTGCAGATAAAATTAATATTGAATTATGTCCTAATATAAATGGAATAGTAGGGCCAAATGGTAGTGGTAAATCTAATGTTGTCGATGCCGTTAGATGGGTTTTAGGAGAACAATCAATGAAATCTTTAAGGGGAGACAATTCTCTTGATATAATATTTTCGGGAAGTAAGAGTAGAAAACCATTAAATAGTGCAACTGTTAGTTTAATATTTGATAATAGTGATAGAACAGTACCAATAGACTATAATGAAGTATCTATTAAAAGAACAGTATATAGAAGTGGTGAAAACGAATACTTTATTAATAATGAAAGATGCAGACTTAAAGATATTGTTGAATTATTAACAGATTCAGGAGGTTCTAAAGAAAGCTTCAATATTATTTCTCAAGGGAAAATAGATGAAATAATACTTGCAAAACCACTTGATAGAAGAGTTATGTTTGAAGAAGCGGCAGGAGTCCTTAAATACAAAAGAAGAAAAGAAGAAGCAATAAGAAAATTAGAAAGAACTAATTTAAACTTAAATAGAATAAATGATATTATATTAGAATTAGAAAATAATTTAAATCCATTAAAAAAGCAAAGCGAAGAAGCTACTATATATTTAGATACTAAAGATAAATTAAAAAAAGTAGAAGTAGCATTAATGGCCAAAGATATTGAATCATTAAATTATGAATATAAGGAAAGTAAAAATAAAATAGATGAATTAAATGATGAAATAATTAAATTATCAGGTAATAGTAGTAATTATGATGTAGACATATTAAAAGAAAAAAATAAACTTAAGAGTATTGAAGATAAGTTAAATATAAAACAAAGTGAATATATTACAAAAACAAAAGAGTTAGAAAAAATAGATGCTGATATTAGAGTATTTAAAGAAAGAAATAAATATGTAACAGTAGAAGATGATATTACTAATAAATTATTTAATTTAAAAGAAAAAGAATTAAAACAAAATAGTTTAATTAATAATATAAATAATGAAATAAATTTAATTGATAAAAAAATAGAAGTAATAAATACCGATATAGAAAGCAATTTAGAAAAATATAATACCTTTAAATCTAATAAGAATGATATAAATAACAAACTTATTTCTAATAATAGAGAACTAGTTAATTTAAAATATAAAATAGAATATTTAGAAAATAATATTAATAATAATAGTTCAGTACCTAATAGTATTAAGAATATTATAAGTAATCCTAAATTTAGTGGTATACATAATGTTATAGGGAAATTAATTGAAGTGGAAGATGCATATAGTATTGCCATTTCTACTGCTTTAGGAGGAGCTTCTTCATATTTAGTAGTAGATAATACTAATATTGCTAAAGAGTTAGTTAATTACTTAAAAGAAAATAAATTAGGAAGAGCAACCTTTTTCCCTCTTAATGTAATTACTGGTAGAAGTATTCCAAGTGATGTAAAAGAAATTATTAATGGTATAGAGGGAGTAATTGGTACTGCTGATAAGTTAGTTACATATAATAAAATTTATGAGAATATTATAACTAATCAACTTGGAAATGTTATTGTTACAGATAATATTGACACAGCCAATATTGTTAGTGAGAAAATTAATAAAAGATATAGAATAGTAACATTAGATGGGCAAGTAGTTAATGTTGGAGGTTCTATAACGGGTGGTTCCACTATTTCTAATAATATTATTAAAGAAAAATATGAATTAGAAAAATTTAAAAAAGAATATTTTACTATAGAAAGTAAAAATAAAGAATTAAGTGTAGAATTACAAGAACTTGATAACAAAATAAATGAGTTAGAAACAAAAATATATAATTATCGTTTAGAAAATAGTAATAATAACGAAAATAAAAATAGTAAATTAAATCTATTAGAAGAACTTAAAGAAAAACATAATGATATTGTTAAAGAAATTAATGATTTAAAAGATATTACTTCTGATTCAGTTTCTATAAAACAAAAAAGTTTACTTGATGAATATTATCGAACAAAAGATATTATAGATACTATAGAAAAAGAAATTAGTTCTTTAAAGATGGATAAAGAAAAATGTGAAAGTGATATATTAGAATTAGAAGAAACTAATAAAAAGAGTAATTCAATTATTAGTAAAATGGAAAAAGAAGTTAATAATTTAGAAATTAAAATTAATAGAATTGATGTTAAACTTGATAATTTACTTCTTAATTTAAATGAAGAATATAATATTACATTTGAGTATGCCAAAGAAAACTTTGAAATAGATATGGAAGAAGATGTTGCAAGAAATTTAGTTAGTGAACTAAAAGGTAAGTTAAAACAAATTGGGGAAGTTAATATATCTTCAATTGAAGAATATAAAAGAGTAAGTGAAAGATACAACTTCTTAAATAATCAAAGAAATGACTTGAAAAATGCTGAAGATACATTACTTGAAATAATTAATGAGATGGATTCAATAATGGTAGAGAAGTTTAGTACCACTTTTGAAGAAATTAGAAAAGAATTTAAAGTAGTATTTAAAGAATTATTTAAGGGAGGAAACGCGGAACTTGTACTTACAGACCCTAATAATATGTTAGAAACAGGTATTGATATTAAAGCAGAACCTCCAGGAAAACATTTACAAAACATTACACTTCTATCTGGTGGTGAAAAAACATTTACAGCAATATCGTTATTATTTGCGATTTTAAATGTTAGACCTGTTCCATTTTGTTTATTAGATGAAGTAGAAGCTGCATTAGATGATGCTAATGTTGAATCATTTGGTAACTATTTATATAAATATAAAGACGAAACACAGTTTATTTTAATCACACATAAAAAGAAAACAATGGAATTTGCTGATGTTTTATATGGTATAACAATGCAAGAATCTGGTGTTAGTAAACTCGTAAGTGTAAAGCTAGAAGATGTAAAAGATTATAAGGGATAAAAAAGTAGAAAATTTGTTAGTAATTTTTTGCTTTTTCTTTTAGTTAATATTTTATTGTAATAAATAATTCTATTTTTTTAAGTTTTATGTTATAATCAATTTACATAAATGAATTTAATTAAGAGAGGTGAAATTAATGCTTATATTAGATGGAAAAAAATTAAAACAAAAAATATTAGATGAATTAAAAGAAGAAGTATCTGAGTTATCGACAAAACCTAAGTTAGTTGTGATACAAGTTGGAGATGACCCTGCTAGTGATGTTTACGTTAAACAAAAAGGAAAAATGGCTGAATATATTGGATATAATTTTGAACATATAAAATTACCTTCCAGTATATTAGAAGAAGAATTATTAACTTTAATTGATAAATTAAATGATGATAAAGAAGTATCTGGAATTTTAGTTCAAATGCCACTTCCTAGTCAAATAAATGCTAAAATAGTTCAAAATAGAGTAATTGCTTCAAAAGATGTTGATGGACTTACTGATATAAATGCTGGTAAATTAGTTCATAATAATGATACACTTATTTCTTGTACACCAATGGGGATTGTTGATCTATTAAAAGAATATAATATCCCTATAAAAGGGAAACATGTTGTAATAGTAGGTAGAAGTGATTTAGTAGGAAAGCCTCTAATTAATTTGTTTTTAAATAATGATGCTACTGTCACTATATGTCATTCAAAAACTAATAATCTTGAATCTATTACTAAACTAGCAGACATTTTGATAGTTGCTATAGGTAATAAAGAATTTGTAAAAGCTGATATGGTAAAAGATAATGCAGTAGTAATAGATGTAGGAATAAATCGTGATAATAATAAACTATACGGAGATGTAGATTTTTCTAATGTATCAAAAAAATCAAGTTATATAACACCAGTTCCTGGAGGAGTTGGGCCAATGACAGTTGCTGAACTTGCTAAAAATGTATTGAAAGCATATAAAATAAAAAGACACTAATTATTAGTGTCTATTTTAATTTGCTTCTGTAAATATATTTGTATCAAAATCATGTTCATTATCTAAACTTTGTAATGTTTTAGTATCTATCATAAAATAATCAGTTCTATTAATATCATTTTCAGTAACAGGATCATCCCAAGTTAAATCGATATGTACCCATTTATTATCAATATATGCTAAATTCCATATATGTTCATCATTACTTATTTTATAATTTATTATACCTAACTTATTTAAAAATATTGCCATTGTATCAGCATATCCACTACAAATACCATAATGTTCTAATAATACACCATATGCATTTTCTGAGTTGTATGTTTCATCATTTATATTATCTACTTTCAATTTGTCATATTTTGTATTGTCTATAATAAAGTCATGAATTAATTTTAATTTTTTCGCATCCTTTAAACTTGTAGAAATATTATCATTAATATATTTATTAACAACATTATTGATTTCTACAATCATTTTTTCATCATAAATTTTGTTATTAGTAATTGTAAAATTTCCATATTCATCATAACTAAAACTTAACTTAGAAAAACTATTATAGGGATGAACGAAATTATTAAATATAGATAATGATTCTTGATCAGTAGAAATGGTTTCTAAATCTTTAATACAATCACTATATTCATTAGTACAATATGCTTCTATTTTATCTGCACCACTATTTATAAAATAATATATTAAATCAACTAATTGTTTTTTATTTGACACATTATTATCTGTATAATTATTTACATAAGAAAAATTATCTTCTAAAAAATATTCGTTAGAACTAGCGCCTTGATATTTTTTTTCATTAAATGTATGCGTATACCAATATATTATATCATTTTGCCAAAACGTACCTATTGTAACTATTACTATCATTATAAATCCTATTGTAAAAAACATTTTGCTCATCTAGTATCACCTTATTATCATTATATCATAACAAATTAAATTTATATCATGTTTTTTGTAAAAAAATGTAAAAAATATTGACTAAAATATAGTTGACTTATATAATGCAAAAGAAGGGGGTTAATATGATTAATTTTAAAGAATTGCCTAACTCTGAGAAACCGAGAGAAAGGCTTGTAAATAAAGGGAAAGAAAACGTATCTAATGAGGAATTATTGTCAATAATATTAAAAACTGGTACCAAAGATAAATCTGTAAAAGAAGTGTCATATGAATTATTAAATTTAGTAAAAGACGTTAGAAACTTAAAAAATGTATCTATTAATATTCTTACTAGTGTAAAGGGAATAGGAAGAGTAAAAGCAATAGAATTATTATCTGCAATAGAACTAGGAAGAAGAATATATGAACCAGTAAGTGATAATGATTTAGTTTTTTGTACAAGTCCTAATAATATTATTAATTATTTTTATTATTTATTTAAAGATAGAAAACAAGAAGAATTTTATGTTATATTTTTAGATAACAAGAAAAAATATATTTGTAAAAAATTATTATTTGTTGGTAGTATTAATTTTTCAGTTGTCCATCCTCGTGAAATTTTTAAAGAAGCTTATTTATCTTCAGCATCTTTTATAATTTGTCTTCATAATCATCCTTCTGGAGATCCTAATCCTAGCAAAGAAGATGATATTATTACTAGAAAGATTAAAGAAATAGGAATAATTCATAGTATACCTTTAATTGATCATATTATAATAGGTAAAGAAAAATATTATAGTTATTACGAAAATAATAAGATTAAATAGTAATTTTATTAAATATTTGATATAATATAAATAGTAATAATTGGTAATAATAATAATAATAGAATGGAATGATTTTATGTTTAGAAACAGAAAAAAAATAGAAGGAAAATATATAATAATTATAGTAGTTATTTTAATCATTTTATCTCTTGCATTATATGTAAAGACTTTAAAGGAAGATAGAAAATTAAATATGGTAGAATCCCTTATTAAAGATTCAGTAATTTTTGTAGAAAAAATTATTTTAACACCATTTAATTATGTTGGTAATTTGATAGATGATTTTTCGGAATTAAGAAACGTACAAGAAGAAAATGATAAATTAAAAACTAGTATTGAAAGAGTAGATGCAATTGAGACAGAAAATATAGAATTAAGAAGAGAAATAGAAGCATTAAAAAAAGAACTGAGTATTGATTATGTTCTTACTGATTATGATTATTTAAATGCAACAGTAATAAGTAGAAATATAGGTTATTGGTATAATACGTTAACCATTGATAAAGGAACAAATAATGGTATTTTAGAAGGAATGGTAGTAGTAAATTCTACAGGACTTATTGGTAAAATAATTAAGGCCACTACTTTTACTTCCGAAGTTAGATTAATAACTACTAGTGATACCAATAATAAAATATCAGTATCAATAAGTAATGGAAATGGTAAAATAAATGGTCTTATAAATAGATATGATTATGAAAATAATTTTCTTGAAGTAGAAGGAATTAGTAATACGGAAGAAGTAAAAGTTGGAGATTATGTGTATACTAGTGGTTTGGGAGGAGTTTTCCCATCAGGAATTCTTATAGGGACAGTTGAATCGATTACAACAGATGAATATGATTTGGCAAAGATTATTAATGTAAAACCAAGTACAGACTTTAATGATATTAATTATGTAGCAATACTAAAAAGAAAGGATTCAGAATAGTGAGTATAGCAATAATAACTGTAGTAGTATCTTTTTTATTAGATGCATTGGTATCCAATAATATTGGTTATGCATTAACAAATCCTAGCTTTTTTAAAACAATTTTTACTATAATAGGTTTAGTTAGTATCTATCCGTATTTTAATAATGATAAAAAATATTTAACAATACTAATTATTGTTGGTATTTTGTTTGATATTGTATATACTGGTACATTTCTATTTGTAGCATTAATTTTTGTAATAATATATCTAGTAAATAAATTCTTAGATTTTTTCTTACCATTTAATTTATTAAATATAAATATTTTGTCATTAATATCAATATATATATATCATATATTATCATTTATAATATTAAATTTAGTAGATTATAATTCATACAGTATAAATTTACTTTTCAATATTATTATTCGTAGTACTATTGGTACTATTATCTATACTACAATAATATATTTTATATTAACATACATATATAATAAGTTAAAAATAAAACAAATAAGATAAAATTTCTTGCATTATATATGTATTTATGATATTATTATATATGTCAAAAAAAGCAATCCGCTTAATTTTTTAATGATTGCTGGTTAGAAAAGGAGATGAAAACGTGAATCTAATTGATAAGATTACTGCTAAACAAATTAATCCTAATATTCCAGAATTTAGAGTAGGTTATACTGTAGTAGTAGGATGTAAGATTATCGAGAAAAAAGGCGGTAAAGAAAAAGAAAGAGTTCAAAATTTTGAAGGTGTTGTAATTTCACGTAAAGGACAAGGAGTTTCTGAAACATTTACAGTAAGAAGCACTAAATATGGAGTAGGAGTTGAAAAGACATTCCCAGTTCACAGTCCTAACATTGCATACATTAATGTAGTTAAAAAAGGTGTTGTAAGACGTGCTAAATTATACTTCTTAAGAACAAGAAAAGGTCAATATAAGATTAAAGAAGCAAGATAATAAATGTATGTTTATTATCTTTTTTTGAAAGAAGGAATAATATGAAAAAGTTTATTAAAGAACTTATACCATATATTATTATAATTATTGTAGTGGTACTTATTAGAAGTTTTATAATAACTCCTGTTGAAGTAGATGGAGCTTCTATGGAAAACACTTTACATGATGGTGAATTACTTATGTTAAGTAAGATTTCCTATAAAATATCTGATATTAAAAGATTTGATATTGTAGTTATAAATAAAGGGAGTGATAAAGTAGTAAAAAGAGTAATTGGACTTCCTGGTGATAAAGTAGAATATAGTAGTAATAAATTATATATAAATGACAAAGAAGTGAAAGATATATATGCTAAAAATGCTACAGAAGATTTTAATATAAAAGATATTTGTATGATTAAAGAAGATGTTGAAAAGTGTACATATGATACTATTCCTGAAGGAATGTATTTGGTTTTAGGGGATAATCGCTTAGTTTCAGCAGATAGTAGAACAAATGGTTTTATTAAGGAAGATGATATTGTAGGAAAAGCAATATTTAGAATATGGCCTCTTAATAAGATAGGATTAATAAATTAGTAAAAAATGGTAACATTAAAATAGTTACCATTTTTATATTTTTGATTATTTTGTTCTATTCGCCATTTCAGAATCTATAATGTAGTTTCTATATAAACGTATTATTTTATTTAATACTTTTTTAACGGTTGCTTCATCAGTTCCTAATTTTTGGGCAAGATCTATATTATCAATAACAATTCCTTTTGTTGAGTATTTAAGTTTAAATTTAATAATTTCTTGTTCTCTATCATTGAATAAAGAAAGTAAATTTAATAATATATCTGGGTCAAGATTTCTAAACAAATCATTTTTCCTTTTACATTGTTCTTCTTTTAATATTTTTTTTCTTTTCTTTTTGCTAATATTTCTTTTAATTTTTCATTACAGCCTTCATCATTTCCTAAAAAAATACTATAATCATATATGTTCGGTGTTGATCCAAGTTTTTCTAAGGCACTAGTTTTAATTTGTCTAGTTCTTTCCTTAGATAATCCCATTTTTCTTCCAATTTGTGCTAAATCTAGTGGTGTAGTATTGTATAATCCAAAATTATGTATTAAAACATATTTTTCATTTGGAGTAAGTTTTGTCTCTTCAAACAATTTTAATACTTTTTTATCTAATTCTCTTTTAACTATCTCTTCATCAATAGGAAGAGAAGGAACTAATAATCTTTCTTTAAATTTATCATCTTGATCTAAACTAAAAGTTTTTCCTAATTGTTCAAGTTCCATTGCTTTATTAGTACTAATATTTAAATGACTAGCTAATTCTTCTGGTGAAGGAATATATCCTAACGAAGTATATAATTGATTTTTTAATTTTATGTAATTAAAATATAAATCTTCTGTTCTTTCAGATAATTTTAATCCGTTAATATCTTTTTTTAAATAATTTAATACATAACCTTTTATTGTTTGATAAGCAAAGGTAGAAAATTTACCATTTAAATTAATATCAAAAGTATCAACAGCTTTTATTAATCCCTCATTAGCTTCTTGAATTAAATCACTATCATTAAATCTGTATTTATTTGCAATGCTACGAGCTAATTTTAAATTCTTTTCAATTAAAATATTACGCGCTACAGAGTCACCAGACTTTAATAGTTCAAATAATTTTCTTTCTTCTTCTGCAGTAAGTGGTTCAGTTTTATTTTGGTAATATTGATAATCTATTTGGCTGTCGGAATGGAAGGTAGTGTTTATATTGTTCTTTTTACAATAAAGAAATATTAATTTTTTTGCAATCGGAAAATTTTCTAAAAATTCTAATTGATTTGCCCTAATATAGTACAATCTACTTTTTATTATGCGATTAATATTTTGACAAATTGTATCGTTTTTTAATAATATTACAAGTTCATCGTCAGATAATCTAATATTTAAAAGATTAAGTAAAATTTCTATTTTGTTTAATTCATGTAATGCTAAGATATAAGATGTTTTAACTTTCAATTGTTTTGTAGCAAAATCATTTATTATTATCATTTTATTTTCACTGTTCAATAAATTATCTGCTATATATTTATATATATATTTATTTAACATAATTTTTATTTCTGAGTTATTTAAATCAAATTCTAATCCTTTTAACTTAAGATTAGCAATAAAACTATTAATAATAATATTAAATCCTTCTTTTGATAAATTTATAAAATTAAATTGTTGCAACAACATATTGCAGAAATCTGTTGTTTCTTGCGTAGTTTTTGTCATATTAATTCCCCCTTTTGATTTGATATATTATACCAGAAATTGATGAAAAAAGCAAATTTATCTATTTTTGGAGAAGTTTCATAAATAATGAACTATAGTTAATTTATAATACTAATGGTGATAATGTGAATGATATATATTTCAATAATAAACATGAAGTAAATGAATTTACGAACAAACTTGCTTATATTGGTAGTGGAACGGAGGGCACATGTTACAAGTTTTCGGATAAGATTACTTTTAAATATTTATGTGGAGAATCTTATATACCTAAAAGTAAGAGTCAATTATTACAATTTAAAGATATTAAAATAAGTAATTTTTCTTTTGTGCACAATTTAGCATATTTAAAAGAAGAAATAATAGGAGCTTTTTCTCCGTATATAAAGGGAAGAGTTATATCTAGAGGATTATATGATATAGATTTTTTATCTTTAATAAAAGCTTTTGAAAATTTAGAAAATGCTATTTGGAAATTATCTAGTTTCAGAGTAAATATATATGATGCTACACCTCCTAATATTATATATAATAATGATAAATTTTATTTGATAGATACAATAGAATATGAAGAATCAGATTTATCTATTGAAAAATTATATGTTGATAATATGATTAATGTATTAATGAATTGTTATGATTTGATTTTTAATAATACAATATTGAACTTTATCGATAATATAAAAGAAATAAAAGATTTTAAAAAAAATGAAGAATTAATAATTAAACCTATATACATATTAAAAATATTATTAATAAAATTAAATGAATATTCAGGTTGTTCAGTTAAAAATGTTAATCACGCAACAAAAATATTATTGAAATAAAAATTAAATATTTTAGATGTTTGCTTTTTAGTTGAGTTTATTTAATAAAAAAGATATAATAAAGATATGGGTGAATAGTATGTATAGCAGTTTATTTAGTGATGGTATAAAAAATAGCAAAAGGAGATGATAATTAAAATGTGTACATGTATAAATTTTAAAACAAAAGATAATTATTTTGGAAGGAATTTAGATTTAGAATATCGATTTAATGAAAAAGTTATTATGACCCCGAGAAATTATGAATTTAAATTAAAAAATGGAAGTGTAATTAATACGAAATATTCTATTATTGGAATGGCCACTGTATCAGGTGATTATCCATTATATGCAGAAGCTTCTAATGAAAAAGGGCTATCAATCGCAGGACTTTATTTCCCAAATAATGCTTATTATTTTGACAATGATGATAATAAATTATCTTTGGCACCTTATGAAATAATACCTTATTTTTTAGGAATGTATTCAAGTATTAAAGAAATAAAAGAACTTATATTAAATCTAAATATAACAAATGTTCCTTTTTCAGACAAATATCCAGTAAGTGATTTACATTGGATGGTTAGTGATAGTAATGAATGTATTGTTATAGAACAAATGAAAGATGGTTTAAAAGTATATGAAAATCCTTATGGAGTTCTTACAAACAATCCACCATTTCACTATCATTTAACTAATATTACTAATTATCGAAATTTAACACCTAATTATGTTGAAAGTAGATTTTCCGATAAAATAAGTTTAGGTCAATATGGACAAGGAATGGGGTCATTAGGACTTCCTGGTGATAATACTACTACATCAAGATTTGTAAGAGTAGCTTTTAATAAATTAAATTCAGTAAGTGAAGATGATGAACTAAGTTCAGTAACACAATTTTTTCATATATTAGATTCTGTATCGATGATTAAAGGTTCTACTATTACTAAAGAAGGAAAATGTGATATTACTACTTATTCTTCTTGTATAAATACAAATAAAGGTATCTACTACTATAAGACATATACAAATAATCAAATTACTGCTGTAAAAATGACTGATGAAGAAAAAAATAAGAAAGAATTATCTATATATAATCTAATAGAAGAGCAACAAATCAGATATGAAAACTAATAATGAATATTTAAAGAAATATAAATTACAATCAGCAAAACAAAAAGACATAGATATTTTAATTAGATACAAATTAAGTAATATTTTTGAATATGCAAATAATTTAAGTATTGAAGAAATTAATCAAATTAATAAATATGTTAAAGACGAAGTTCCTAATCAAATTGATAATTATAAAGTAATTATTATTGATGATAAAATATGTGGTTGTATATTAATAGAAACAAAAGATGATGGAATTATTATTGATGAATTATATATAGAAGAAAAATATAGGAATAGTGGTATAGGTACTAAATTAATAAGTAATGTCATTTGTAACAATAAAGTAGTATATTTATGGGTATATAAATTAAATGTTAATGCAATAAGATTATACAAAAGATTGGGATTTAAGATTATTAAAGAAACAGAAAGTAGACATTATATGAAATTTAATGAGTAACAAAAAAAGTAAAAGTTTAATGGTAACAATAATATTTAAGAGGTGTTTATGAAAAGAAAATTTATTATTAGAATTTTTATTATTGTAGCAATAGTACTTTTTGTGTAATATATTTATATTATGAAAATAATAAATTACAAGTAAGTAATTATCAAATAATTAGTGAAGATATTCCTAAAGATTTCAACAACTATAAAATAGTACAAATATCAGACTTTCATAATACTAAATCAAAAACATTGACTAATGATTTAATAAAAAAAATAAAAGAACAAAAACCAAACATTATTGTTTTAACAGGTGATTTAATAGATTCTAGAAAAATAAATATAGATATTGCTATAAATTTTATTAAAAATATAAATGCTATTGCACCTATCTATTTTGTTACTGGCAATCACGAAGCAAATATTAGTAATTTTTCACAAATTAAAGAAGAATTAGAAAAAAATAAAGTCATTATTTTAAATAATAGAACTGAAGTATTGAAAATAAATGAATCAGAGATAAATTTAATTGGAATAGATGATCCACGAATGGCTCATGAAAATACAGTCTCTGATTCTGAAATAGTAAATGTTGAATTAAGCAATTCAAAATATAACCAAAATAAATATAATATATTGTTATCTCATCGACCAGAATTATTTGATATTTATGTAAATAAAAAATTAGACTTAATATTAGCTGGTCATGCTCATGGAGGTCAAATAAGAATTCCGTTTATAGGGGGATTGGTTGCACCTAATCAAGGATTTTTTCCTAAATATACAAGTGAATTATATGAAAAGAATGAAACTACTATGATATTAAATAGAGGCATTGGAAATAGTATTATACCGTTTAGAATTAATAATCGACCAGAATTAGTGGTGATAACATTAAATAATGTGTAATACAAATTACAATTTAGTTTATCTTAATATTTTATTAGTTAAAAGGAGTAGATTTTTTATGAATAATAAAAAAACAAAGTTATTAATAAAAGGTTTTTGATATTTTGTATCTTGCACGTTTCTATAAAAAATAGGTAAATTCATAATAAAAAGCATAAAATATCCTATTTTTATTGATTTTTTATAAGATAATTATTAAAGTGATTACGACGATTAATAAAACATTTAACATTTTTCTGAAACTAAGTATAATATAAGTAAATTGAGTTAGAGCGTAAATTTATGAAAAAGATAAAAATAAAGGTAAATATCAGAAAAGGCAGGTGAGATAAAAAGTGGAAATATATGTAGTAAGGCATGGAGAAACTGAAGCTGGAAAAAATAAGATTATAGCAAATATAGAAGAACCTTTAAATAGTAATGGAATACAGCAAGCAAAGAATATAGGCAAAGAAATATGTTATTTAAATATTGATGTAGTATATTATTCCCCTATAGAAAGAGCAAAACATACGCTAAAGTTATTCAATTTAAATAATAATATCCCTACTATTATAGAGAAAAGATTAAAAGAAAGAAATATGGGAATATACGAAAATACCAAATTTGATGATTTAGATTGGGAAGAATTTTGGGGATATGATTCAGAACAGGAATATTCTGAATTAGAATCAATGAAAAATGTATATCAACGAGTAAGTAGCTTTTTAGATGAATTAAAACTAAAAGAGAAAAATAAAAAAATTTTATTGGTAACTCATGGAGGAGTAGCAAGAGCTATTTATTGGTATTTTAATGGAGTTGATAAATCTCTATTTAAGTGTGATAATTGTAAAATATATAAATACATTATTAATTAAGTTATACAAATTATTATCTAGTTTATAGCAATATTTTTATATGTAAGCTAGCTTTATTTATATTTTTTATTTAATATAAAATGTAATTAAATTATTGGAAGGAAAGATATTTATGAATAAAAACGAAATACAGGTGGGGTTGCATAAAAGTGTATTCAACTGGTATATACCGACTTATGGAAAAATTTTATAAAAATATATAACAGGATAATTTTTTATACTCTTTAAAAGAAAATAGGTGAATTTATGAAGGTGAAGAAAATTCATATAGATAACATTTTAAGTTACGATAACGAAATAATCGAATTGAATAAAAATTTAAACATTATTGTAGGAGCAAATGGTTCTGGGAAATCTAACTTAATGAATATAATTATATATTTAATAAAAAGGTTTTGTTTTAGAAACTATGAGATTTCTAATATATATAGTCCGGAGCGAGTGGAAATGAAACGATACTCTATTCGACAAAAAAATCCTTTATATAATTCTTCAGAAGACTTTTTTCTCCAAAAACATAAAACAAAAGAAAAAGATAGAAGTTTAATAGATTTGAGTATTATGTTTGAAACTAATGATGTTGTAAATTTAAAGGAAATAAAAAGTAAAAAAGAATTAATTAGTGAATTTTTAGATAAAGCAATTGATAATATTAGTTTTATGGAAGATAGACATCAAATAGATAAAAATGAAGTAAATAAAATATTTGATATAGAGGAATGTGATTTATGTGTTGGTAATGAATTAGTATTAAAAATACGTGAATCGGAATCGGGTTGGAAGATAGAAAATGATGATAAGAAATATTGTGTGTACATGAAATATTTTAGTTTGATTGTAGATATTTTAAATCTTATGAATGTTAAACACAATATAAAAAATCCTTTTGTATTTTTTGAAGCTTATAGAAACAATTCAAGTGAAACAACAAAAGTAGGAATTACAGAATTTGATAATCATGGTTATATAAATTTACAATCTTGGCAAAATTTATTGTCGCTTAATTATTCAATTGGTACTAATAGTACTTATATAATGTTGGCTACTAAAAAATATGGAAGAATGATGAGAAATGCGATAGAAGAAGAAAATGGATTGCAAAAATTTTATAGTTCTGATGATTATACAAGACTTAAAAATTTTTTTAAAAACTTTGAATACGATATAAACTTAAAATGTATTTCACCATCAAATAATATATATCAGTTTTATTTATTAAAGGATGGATTAGAAATAGAAATAGATACAATTAGTAGTGGCGAAAGAGAAATAATTAACTTTATATTTGGATTATTTTTAGAAGAATTGAATGATGGAATTGTAATTATTGATGAACCAGAATTACATCTTCACCCAAATTGGCAAAAAAAATTAATTCGAATTTTGAAAGAAGAAACAGTAAATAAGAATATTCAAATTATTTTTGTCACACATTCTTCTAGTTTTATTTCTTACAATATATTAAATAATATTTACAGAATTTATAAAGAAAAAGGATTTAGTAAATGTGTGAGAATTAGCAATTTGCTACAAAATGGTGATGATAGTTTTAGAAAAAGTTTGTCTGTTATTAATGCTACTAATAATGAAAAAATATTTTTTGCTAATAGCGTTATTTTAGTTGAAGGAATAACAGACGAAATACTATTTAAAAAAATTTATGAATCTGAGTTGGGAAAAATTCCGGATGGAGTAGAATTCGTAAGTATATTAGGCAAAAAAAATTTAGATAATTTTATAAATGTTTTAGATAAATTAAAAATCAAGTATTTTTATATTGGAGATTATGATAACCTTTATGATTATCAAGAATTAAAAGATTTATTTTGTGTTGATAAAAAAAAGCAAAAAGAAGATTTGAAGAAGTCAAAAAATCAAAGTTATGCTGTTTTAGATTTATTATGCTCAATAAAAGAATTTATAAATAATAATAGCCAAATAAATTTAGAAAATTTAAAAACAAATTATATTTTATACAACGAAAGATTTGTGAAAGTTAAATCAAATCTTACAAAAGAAGAACAAAAATCAATTATTGATTTTATAACAAGAAAATATGATGAAAATATTTATATTTTAAAAAATGGTGAAATTGAAAATTATTTAGGTACAGGAACTACTAATAAAACTATTGGATTTAAAAAGGTCATATCATTTTTAAATGATATAGATATGTATAATGAATTTAAAAACTCAGAAGATTTTAAAGAATTAAAATTTATAATACATAATATTAATTCAAAAATCAAAAAATTATAATGTAAATGTATATCGAAAGTGATAAAATGGCATTTTTTAAAGTTGCGGGATATATTAGATTATCTAAAGAAGATAAAATAAAAGATGAATCAAATAGTGTTACTAATCAAAAATTAATAATCACTTCATATATTGAAAATAATGAAGATTTAGAATCATTTGATTTTTATATAGATGATGGATATTCAGGTACAACATTTAATAGACCAGAATATAAAAGAATGATTAAAGATATAATAGAGGGAAAAATAAATACAATAATTGTAAAAGACTTATCAAGATTTGGAAGAAATCATATTGAATCTGATAATTATTTAGAAAACATTTTACCGGGATATAATGTTAGATTTATTTCCATAAATAATGGTATAGATACTTTAAATAATTCAAATTCTATAAGTAGTATTGTTATACCTTTAAAAAATTTAATGAATGATCAATATGCTAGAGATATTTCTGAAAAAGTTAGATCAACTTTAAAAATGAAACAATTAAATGGTGAGTTTATAGGTGTAACAGCACCATATGGATATTTAAAAAATCCAAAAGATAAGCACAAATATATTGTTGATAAAGAAGCATTTTATAATGTAAAGAGAATTTTTAATATGATACTTTTAGGAAAAAGTAGAAAAGAAATAGCAGAACATTTAAATAGCAAAAATGTTCTAACTCCAAGTTTATATAAAATAAGTAAAGAAAAAACATATAATAAAGAATTAATACGTTCTAAGAAGTGGAATGCTGAAATAGTAAATAGAATATTAAGAAACGAAACATATACAGGAACATTAATTCAAAATATTAAAACCAAACCAAATTATAGAACTAATAAATTAATTGATGTAAATAAAGATGAATGGATAATAACTGAAAATCATCATGAACCAATAATAAACAAAGACAAATTTGATGAAGTCCAACAAATCTTAAATAGAAAAATAAAGGTAAATAAAAATGATGATATTGATTTGTTTTCTGGTTATTTAAAATGTTCACATTGTGGAAGCAGGTTGACAATAAAAAAGAGTAAAAATCAAATTTATTATTATTGTGGTTCCTATATTAAGGACAAGCACTGTTTAAAGTATTCTATAAATAAAAAGAAATTAGAACAAAAAGTAAAAGATGAAATAATGAAAAATTATGATATAGAACAATTAGATAGAAAAACATTAAATGAATTAATAGATATGATTTATGTTATTGATAAGAATAATATAAAAATTGAATTAAAAAATGTGTGATATAATAATTATGAAAGGGAGATTATGATGGTTTAATTAATGGATATAGATAATGAAATACATAAATGCAATCTATGTAGTAGTATGGTTGAAAAATTTCCAAACAGTAAAACAGTATCTATAGGAACTAGAAATGATATTGTTATATTAGGCGAGGCACCTGCAAATAATGGATGGAGAAAAAGTGGAATTGCATGGTATGATGTAAATCATAAATTATTACCTTCCGGTGTTGTATTACAAAAATTATTAGATGAAATAAATTTAAAAATAGAAGACACATATTTTTTAGAAGCTATAAAATGTTATCCGAAAGATAGGAAATTTTTAAGCAAATGTAGTGTTAACTGTAAAAATTATTTAATAAAGCAACTTGATATAATTAAACCTAAAATAATATTATCGCTAGGAGATGCGGCAACTAGGTCAATTTTGGATTTAAAATATAAGAAATTTAAGGATGTAGTTGGAAAAACATTTGAACTAAATGGATATAAAATTATTCCAATATATCATCCAAGTCCTATATCTCCTATGAGTTATAAAGGAAATATTGAAATATTTAAGAAACTAAATATAAAAGGAAGTGATAAAAATGAGTAATGAAGAAAAAAGTTTTCCTAAGACTTCGATTAACTGGTTGATACCGATTTATTGCAACCTCTTTGAAAATCCTTGTAAATAAAGGGATTGTGAGATTTTAGATCTTACACATTTTATGTAAAAAATGATAAAAATAGAGTGAAAATGACAAAAACGCCATATATTTAAGCCTATTTTGTGAGGAAATTAATAAGGTGATTACGTCGTTACAACCCCTTAACTTTTTACAATGATAAAAATATGAGAAAATAAAATTATTTAGGGAGGATAATTATGAAAATATTAGAAATTGTATTCGGGAATTCTTGTTATATGACAATGAAAAATAGTTCACTCAGAAGTAATAACATTTTGTTATTCAATTTACTTTTGAATGTAGGCGATTTATCCAAAATTGAAGAACACAAGATAAATATACCAGATGAATTATGTAATGAAAATGGTAACTATTCTTTTAAAAAAGAAATAGTAATTATTAATGAAGCAATCAAAAGAAAAGATAAAATAAGAATTTGGACAAGTCATTATAATATTTATTCTTATTTGATTATGTTATATATTTGTAATATTTTAAAAAATATTGAATGTGATTTATATGTTACATATAGTGATGAATATGACAATGTCGAGTATTGTATTTCTCCAAGTGTGATGAATCCCAAAGAGTTAGAAAATTTAGCAAAATTAGAACATAAATTATCTAAGGATGATATACTTAAATTTTCTAATACATGGGAGGAACTTGTTAAAAGCAATTCTGAAATGAGGATATTGGAGAACGGCATAGTAAAATCAGTATCAATTAGTTATTATGATAGTATGATTCTTGATAAACTTAAATTATTAGGGAGTGTTAAAGTTTCCAAGTTAGTAGCTATGTTGATCCAAGAAATATATTTAATGGATATTTTATATGTATATCTTATAAAGAAATTAATAAAAAATGGTAAAATAAAAGTTGTAAAAATTGATAATAATAGATTTTTTGATAATGTTATTGAACTAGTATAATCTATAACGCTAAGGAGCGAGTAAAATGTATGAAAATAATGATAATGAGTTTAAAAAAAAGTGGTATCAACTGGTTGATTACGATTTATTACAACCCCTTCGAAAGGTATTATAAATAAAGAACTTATTAGATTTTGGATCTTGTATAATTTCGCTAAAAAATGGTAAAATCATTAAAATTTGATAAAAATATAGCAAATTTAATGATATTTTGTGGTAGATTTAGAAAGGTGATTAC
>ERZ1643251.1613-NODE-1613-length-25260-cov-21.834279_pt1 | contig 25260 bp, 27 predicted proteins | sample MGYA00579261_ERZ1643251 | MGnify/ENA primary metagenome ERZ1643251 (study PRJEB29033, sample SAMEA4952267) | chicken gut metagenome | biome: Broiler Chicken; feature: Gastrointestinal Tract; material: Caecum | place: Ireland | collected 2018 | study: Broiler... | reverse complement strand
TGCCGCAGGCACAAAAAGACGTCGGAGCAAAGCGGGCTTTGCTCCGACGTGGTGCAGTTGAGCAATCCAAATCCGAACCCGTATTCTTGTTAGACAATGCGGTTTTGAGGTCATCAAAAGTGACAGTGTCCGTCCCGTCCTTGTAGTTGAAGGTTATCACCATCTTGTCATCATACAGGAAAATGGCATTGATAAAAGTGTCAATCAGCATCTTACGGTGGGACTTTTGCCGTACATCCAGCTTGCGGAAGCGGTGGAGCCAGAAGGTCATAAACTCGGCGCTCTCCTTGGGCTTCGCCAGTTTCTCGCAGGCAATCTTGGTTTCCAGTTCCTCTTTCATGGCTTCCAGTTCTTCCAGACGGCCTTTCGTGGACTTGGTCAAGATACCCTGCTGGATGGCGTTCAAGAGGTTTTGAATGGCCGTGTCCGTTTCCCGTAATTGCTGTTCATAGAGCGGCAGATTGACATTCTCTCTGTCCTGCAAGTCCATCAGCATGGACACGATGGCCTCAATCGCCTTATCGTCCATCACCATTCTCATGGTTTCGCTGACCACCAAATCCTCGATCCACTCTTTACGGACAGATTTTTTATGGCACTCGGTGCGCTTCTTTTTCACCGACACGCACTTGTAGTAGTGGTGGACAGTACCTGTGTGGCTGGTGCCACTCTCGCCGCAGAGGTAGGCCCCGCAGTAGCCGCAGAACAGCTTGGTCGTCAACAGATAATCGTCCTCGGCCTTGTGGCGGGCCGGGGCTTTCTTGTTCCTCGCCAGCTTCTCCTGCACCCGGTCAAAGAGGTCTTGGGGGACAATGGCGGGAAAACCGTCTGGCACTACAATGTCCCGGTAGGTGTACTCCCCGATATAGCGGCGGTTGTTCAAAAGGTGCTGTACGCTGTTGTAGGTCATCTTCTGACCCCGTGTGTTCTTCACACCCTGCTCGTTGAGCCAGTCACGGATGGCTGTCATGGTAGCTCCCTCGTCGTAACGCTGGAATGCCTCCCGGACAAAGGGAGCAGTAAGCGGGTCAAGCTGGAAGTACTGATCGCTGTCAATCAGATAGCCGATAGGACGAGTGCCGCCGTTATACTTGGATTTCAGGGCATTCTCCGTCATGCCCCGGACTACCTTTTCGGACAGATCGGCGGAGTAGTATTCAGCATATCCTTCCAAGACGCTTTCCAGAATGATACCCTCGGCCCCGTCGGAAATGACCTCGGTGGCAGACACCACCTTAACCCCGTTCTTTTTCAGAGCGGTTTTGTAGCGGGCGCTGTCGTAGCGGTTGCGGGCAAACCTGTCCAGCTTCCAAACTATAATCATATCGAACAGGCGCTTGCCGCTGTCTTTAATCATGTTCTGAAATTCCGGGCGGTTGTCGGTCTTAGCGGAAAAGGCGCGATCTATGTAATGGCGCAAAATGGTGATATTGTTCTTTTCAGCAAAGGCGGTGCACTCCCGGATTTGGCCTTCAATACTTTCTTCTCGCTGATTATCGGAGGAATAACGGGCGTAAATAACTGCTTTCATTTTCTTCAACCTCCTTGTTTCTACGCATTTCAAAGCCGTTTTAGCGGTTAGCGTAAGGAATTATATTACCGTAGTGCTGACACACCGCCAGAAGCCGTATATTACTTCGCCTTTTGCGTCTGAAATGCGTAGATATGATACTGATTGGTGGGCGCAAGCAGCTTTCTGCTTGCACCCACTTGGTTACTGCACAGCAAAACCGGGGAATGGCGTCAAGGGCGCGAAGCGTTCATTTTGACCCTTGCACGGCATTCCCCGGCTTTGCTATTTCTTCGTAATGGCCTGCATCAACTTGCTTTGCAAACGGCCTTTCATATATGGGTCAACTTGCTTATGAGTTTGCCCGCTTTCATCGACCATTGTCCGCAAACACAGCTTGTTGATATAAGCATCATAGTGCTGCAAAATCTGTTCCATCGCATCGGCCTCTCCTGCGCGGGCTGCCTCGATAACAGATAGAAGTGGTGGGGGCTTGTATTTGCCGCTTGATTCTTTCATGGCAGTTTCCTCATCAGTTGTTCCCGCATATTCCGCAAAACACTTGTACGGCGGCGCTGAATGGCACTTCTGGAACAGCACATCCTCCTGCCGATTTCTCGGTCGTTCAGTTCCAGCACAAAGCGCAAAATCAAAAGTCGTCGCTCTGACTGCGGTAGCTTCTCAATGATATTTGCCAACTGCTCATTGCTGATTTGCAGTGTATAACCATCCGCTGAAAAGGTTATGTAATCGCTAGGGTACTGATCTGTTGTACAGATTTCATCCATAATCGGCTGCGGCAAATAATTCAGAGATACCAGCCATTTGTTTTGATATGAAAATTCCCGAAAACAGTCCAGCATTGCATGGCGCAGGACAACTTTGCAGAAGGAGTCAAAGCGGTGGCGCTCCGCAGTATCTTCATAGACCATCATGTTACTCTCCTTTGCATAACGGCTGCAAACGGTCAATTCTCCCGGCCTGAATATCTGAAATATGCTGCTTTATTTTTTCTTCAGGCCAGTCCCACCAGTTAATTTGCAGCAAGGCTGCGATGGTAGCATCCGAGAAGCGTTTACGGATTGTTTTAGCGGGAACGCCGCCGACAATCGTATAAGGCGGCACATCTTTTGTTACGACGGCGCGAGTGCCGATGATTGCTCCATCTCCAATGGTAACACCAGACAGAATCACCGCCTCATATCCAATCCACACATCGTTGCCGATGATAATATCGCCTTTATAGTCCCATGCGCTCGTTATGTTCTGGACATCCAGTCCCCATTCCTCAAAAAAGATCGGGAACGGATAGGAGGACAAGGATGCTTGTGTATGATTGGCGCTAGTGAACAAAAACTTTGCCCCGCAGGCGATAGAGCAAAATTTTCCAATGATAAGTTTGTCATGGTTGATCGGATAGTGGTACAGTACATTGTTCTTCTCAAACTGCCGTGGGTCATGGACAAAGTCGTTATACATGGTAAAGTCCCCGACAAGGATGTTGGGATTTTTGATGACATTTTTCAGATATACGGTTGCGTGGTCGTTGGTGCGAGGATAAATATTCTCTGGATTCATGACTTTCCTTCCTCTCGAAGTTATGAGAACTCGTATCTTTCAATCTGTGAAAAATGGTTGTTCTCCACATGGTAAACAGCATGTTCCTTTGCCGAATAAACGAAAGAAACTCTGGTAGCCCAGATCCCTTCCTGCCGGACGGCTTGAAGTACAGAAAACGCATCGGTGACAGTAAACTGCTTTCCGTAAGTGTTCAGAAGTTGAGCAGCCCTTTCGTATCGGTCATCTCCCGGCACAAGAAAGGGCATTGTGCTTTCGGGTGCAAGGACAGAGTAATTGGTAATCAGCGAGTAGCGTCCATCATCTTCCCGCCAGCCAATACCCGGTTCAACGATCAGGGTGCGGCCCTGCCTATCGGACAGCATGGCCTGCATGGTGGCATCCGGGGCATAGACGATCTTCCGTTCCTGCACGATTTGCAGGACATCGTCAAAACTGATTTTTGCCTGCACAAACTGTTCTGTCAGGTCTGCGATTGTCATGCAGTTTTGGAAACCCTGATAGGCTCCCGCCGTGTTTCCGTGAACATACAGCAGGGTTCCCACATTTCCGTTGCGGTTCACGCCATGATAGGAATGACGCACCCCATCGGGCCGTAGGATGCCGATATAAAAGCGGTCTTATTCTGTTATGATTTTGTGATCCCATACGGCAAGGTCAATGTCAAAATTAAAGCCGGTGATGGTGTCGTCACCTCGGTAGACAAATCGAGTACACATGGTCTTTTCCTCTCTTGTGATGTATTTGTTATTTTTATCGTACTGCCGATACGAACGCTTTTCCATCCACCAGACAATACCGAATCAATCTGTATCAAACAAAAAGCAGGGGTTGCATTTCTGCAACCCCGCCGGTTCATTTCTGATAAATGATTTTACGAATGGCTGATACGGACAGGAAATATTTTTCCGCTAACGCCTCCATAGAGGTTCCGTTCTGAAACTCCTCTACGATTTGGCGGTTTCGTTGCTGTAATTCCTGCCGGTAGCCCGAAGATTCTCCCCATCGTTTTTGCTGCGCTTGATCAGCGGGAACATAAAGATAGCCCCCTTGAATATAGCTTTGCAATTCCTTGACCAGCGCATCGGGAAGAAGTTTTTTTGCATTGATATATTTCATGCAGGCTTCCTCCTTGAGATGATCGTCAAGCAGCAAAGCCAGCATATTGATTATGCGACGATTTTTACTCCATGCAAACGTCGCAATCCACTGGCTTTGCATGGAGCCGCACTTCGTTGAGTTTTGTCATTCGACACCACTTCTTTCTGCTTCATAGCATCTTTATCATACCACGCAACTTGAAATCGCTCAACGATTTTTTGTAAATCCCGGGTAGAAACGTCTAGTTTGAGCGTATTATTAGCGAAGCAATCAAGAGAGGGTTTGGGATACTCCCAACAAGAAAAAATCTCCGCTCCGGCAGCAGGCCGAAAACGGAGATTTTATGGGAGTGTGGCCACACTCCCTATGCTTGCTCTCTTTTAGTTCACCCGGAATGGAAAGGAAGGGGATGTGGGATTTTGTAACGGAATTTGAAGGAGTATGGTGGAAGGCGCAAAGCCTCCGACGGATTGACAGCAGCAATGTAACCAGTAACTTGAAGCTGACAGACCGGATGGAGGGATTCTTTGGGCCGAAGGAAAAAGCTAATCAATAACACCACCATACCACAACATCAGATTGAAGCCATTGCCCGTTGCATTTTACCTGACATTCTAGCTTTCTATGAAAGTGAAGAGGGGCAGAGGGAATTTGCAGATTGGCAGGTGCAGAAAAAAGATCCCAGAGAAGCATGGGAAAAACAGCATAGTGATTAGAAAAAGGCGGAGCATCACCGTTTTGGATGTTGCTCCGCCTTTCTCATTTATATAGCTTCTCCTATTCCATTGTTCTCTTAGCTTGATAGCAATCTTATGTTGCCAATGTTCAAAATATATTTTACATTCTGGAGTAGTAAAATTTATTTGAAAGAACATCATTAGATTAGATAAGAAGATTTATATTCGATTCACGAGTTGGCGCTTGAAATTGTATTGTTGTAGTAGTTGCTTCAAACATTTGAGCAGGTGCATCTTCAATACCATTATAAGAGAAGTCATCGTCATCGGCGATGATAAAGTGGTCGATTAGTTCTTGACTCCACCCTATTTGCTTGAACAAATCTGCTTTGTTCATGAAATCAATCCGCCTTTCAAATTATTTTGCCTGCATTTCTCCACGGAAAATAGTATAATCACTTGAACTAGCAAATATTTTTGTGGTCATTGAGTTTTCTAATAAAAAACAATTCAAAGCCCAAAAGCGTCTGAGCGCACTAGCCAAACCTATATCCTCTGGGTATGTAATCTTTAGTTTACAAGTGTCCCATGCCATTTTACGTGTTATCCGGCTGGAATGTGATAACCATAAGGAATGCTCACACAATTGCATGGCAATTTCTCCCGCACGTGTTTTTCTATCTACATCTGTTACAGGAACACCATTTTGATGTGTTTCCCAGTTCTTAAACTTGTACTTCTCAAGATATTCAGATACAAGATTTGTAGATAATTTGCTTGCATTCAGAGCATTTCCAATTTCTTTTGCATCCAAATTTCTCAAAATCTGAATATCTGTCCAGTTGGGCTGTAATCCTTTTGCTAATTGTTCCTGTCCGCGCGTCTGTATATCTGCAATGAGAGTAGTAATGGACTGTGCTGGCACATACCTTCCATTTTTGGATGGAACTTGGGGATCAATCGGCCCGAAAAAAGCCCTTTCATCCATTATCAAATCATCGCCAGATAAGCAAAAAATGGTTCCTGCACTCATTGCCATATATGGCAAAATAAATGCAATATGATCAAATCTGCTTCTTAATTGTTTGACCCAATAATCAACTGTTTCTGCTGACCCACCAGGGGTCACAAGAATAATATCAAGTTCTTTTTGATTAGCAGGAATGCTCTTAACCGTTTCTAAAAAAGGAGCATCGTCAGCACTATCAATAGAAATAGATTGAGTAATACGGCTATTAAGGACATTTGCAATGTAACAAGCAACCGGTCGATTGCGTATAGCTTCTATTTCATGAATACTTCTTAAGAGTTCAGTTCTAGCATCAACATTCACATTCTTAAGTCCTATGGTGCTGGAATATTCTTCTCCCTCTTTCATGTTGTCTAAAACTGAGGTTATTATTGGTTCCTTGTGAACAGGTGGATGCGGATTGTAATTGGGTATCGCTCGTTTACGTCCTCCCATATAAAGCACACCCCAATGATTATTTTTAAATTCCAAAGTCGTTTCATTGTCAGATTTGCTATGGCTTCATTATATCAAATTATTTGACACACAATCAATACATGGGCAAAAAATGTGTGGACTGTGTTATATTGCATTCTCACATTAGCCGTTTCTGTGGTGATATTTCTTTCGTGGCCCTCTAGACTTAGATGTAGGTTTCCGTTTCACCCCGTTGCGAAAATAGGCGGTTTCGTAACGGTCAAAAAAACAAATAATCCGAACCCATCTCCTATCGGAAACAAGTTCGGATTATATTGGTTTGGGAAGCGTTGACAAAATAGATACCCGACATAACGCGGGTGAAACGGTAAAATAAAAAGCCTAAAAAGCCGATCCTAGTGGGTTTACGCCACAAAAAAAGATGCCTTGAAATCAATTGTCTGTAATAATCTATAAATGAAACCTTTTATTGTCTAATAAAGTCTAATTGAATTTTGAGCTCTTGTTTTTCCTTTTCAATTAGTTTTTGAAAGTATGTACGAGGATTATCGCCAAAATTAGGTTTAACTCTGTTACGCATTCTGCTTTCAATATAATCCATGAGTTGATTATATTCTTTTTTAGGAAACACATTGAACAGCAGGCCATTGAGTCGATAAGGAGCATTACAATTTATGAAAATTCGTTTTAACAGGGCGTCATTTGTCGCAAACAAAAATTCCTCAGGATAGTTTTCCGTATTAGAATACAATGTACTCCAATTTGTTAAGTACGCTATATCCCATGCTTGATTTTCACAGCCAGCAACGATTTTCTCAAGATCATTAGAGTTGGCGTTTTTTGGAGCTTTAATATATTCTTGTCCAGTAAAAAGCATGACTATATATGTCAGAAGATATTCGCTCACCAATAAATAATCATACATCCATTGGACAAATTCTTGTACTTTTTCTACCGGTCGCTTGGTTTGGTCTCTATATAGCCGCACAGCATGAAGTAGGGAAGCGACTGCCATATCATAGTGATCCCCGCCATCAGAATAGTCGACAGTTACGTTGTCTATTGATACATTTGAGAATTTAATTGGCGGAATTTCTGTTCGCTGTGCCATGGCAACTTGTAACCACATTTGTCCCGGGTAAGCATCAAATATCTCCAAGAATTTCTGTAGTTCAAATAACCCTTTTTCTTGGGAGTGTAGTTGGGATGCCCGTTCTTGAATTGCCGGTCCCGCACTGATTGACATATCATTAAATATTGTCCATGCCATAATCACACCAATTAGTTGGGATTCCGCTTTGTTTTTCAAACTACCCATTTCACAGAATTTCAGAAGACTACTCAGAATATTTCTATCTATAAATAGAGCAAGTGCTTTTTTCCTTTTTGTTTCTGCGAATATATTATATTTTATTTTACCATCTGGTGCGATATCCGGATGGAAAATGATTTGTTGTTGCTGGATAGTATTCCAAATAAAATTTATACTTTCGTCATCAAAGATTATAATATCATCCATTATTCACGCCTTCTCTTAATAATTATAACATATTAGGATGATTGGTTCTATTACTTTGATGCGCTTTCTTCCTCTCTTGCACTTTCATAAAAGTCTCCTTGTCAATGATCGGTTCATGAGCATTTTCTACCAGAAACATACTTAATGCACCGTCATTCTTTTTCTGTTTCCCAGTTAAAAAATCTGGCGTATAGGTTTTCTGCATCAACACCTGGCCGATGTATTTTTCGTTGCTGAGCATACGGTCAATGGTCGATGTACTCCAAATCTCTTTACCTGTTGCTGTCTTTATCCCATGCTCCTCCAGATATCGCTTGATTTTCCGCACACCATTGCCTTGTAAATACAAATCAAAAATTTTGCGTACGACCTCGGCTTCTTCAGGGACGATAACCAGCACCCCATCCGGCCCTTTGGTGTAACCCAAAAACTGACTGTGATTGAGAATTGTTTTCCCACTGCGCATGCGTGCTCGAATGCCAAATTTGATGTTCTCGCTTTTGCTACAACTTTCTTCCTGAGCCATAGCAAGAAAAATGCTAAGTGCACTGTCATTCACTTTCATGGTATCAATATCCTCCATTTCTGCATACAAACCAATATTCATTTGTTTCCACTTCCTTATCTGTGTTAATGTTTCAACGGTATCACGTCCGAACCGACTTAATGATTTTACTAGGACGAAATCGAACAGTCCCTTCTTTCCATCTAGAATCATCTGACGATAGCCCGATCTGTTTTTGGTTCTTAGAGCAGAACCGACATCGGAATAGATTTTTACAAACTGCCAGTTTGGATTTTCCCGAATCATTGTTTCAAAGTAAGATTTCTGTATTTCAAGACTTCCCAACTGTTCGGGATAATTCGTGCTTACTCGGCAGTAGGCTGCAATCCGCAATTTTTCTTGCTTGTGAGAATATTTAATTATTTTTGGTATCATAAAAAACGCCCTCCATGCCAAAAGTATAGCATGGAGGGAATCTTTCTGCTTGAAAACATGAAAAAAGCTACATTTTGATTTCTCAAAATGTAGCTTTTAACTTGGGCTATGTTGACAAAAAAGATACCCAGCTAAAAATAAAAACATTGAGTTCTGATCGAGTCTATTTTTAATTATCACCAAAACTGAATTAGTTCTCTAATTCCTTCATCTATGAGTTTCAGAATTGCTTTTCTCTTGCTTTGTGGGATTGGGCCAGTATACTGATGAGTATCCCTAATTTCAGAGTGTGATAAATGTGAATGGAGTCTTAGGCGATGCAATTCCATGCACATCTTGTGGAATTTTGGAATATTGCCGATGAAGCCCTTACTTCCATTTATTGCTCCTATCTTACCAAGCGTATAGCCACCAAGCTCTATATGATCCTTGGTAATCAGACTACAAATTCTATCGTCCATTGTATCCCAAAGATTCACAAATGCCGTAAGATCTGTTTTCCAATATCCCATAGCAATAAATTGAGTTCGTTCAATTTGGTCATGCTCTTTACCCAACTTCTTTTTCCATGAAAAAGTTTGCTGGATACCAACCAATTCCTTCAGGTACCGCGCGATTTGACTATTTGAATATCTGCTGCGTTGTATCACTCCAGCCTGTTTGAATATGTTCTGCGCATATGGAGCAACTGTATTGACTGGAGGTAATTCATTAGGAAGCGGTGCTAAAAGGTAGCAGTTTGCACCAGCTATAGATAACTCACACTCTGGAGATTTAATGTATTCTTCGAGGAAAGGCGCACCAAGTTTATTTATAGACCCATTTTTCTGTGCCTGATAAATCAACTTGCTTCTGACCCACCAATCACTCTTTTTAAGATAATTTTTCTGTCTTACACCAAATTTAGAATCGTATAAAAGAACTAATGCTATTAACTGTGAACGGTACCTGCTATCTACAATAAAGGCTCTCTTTTTATCTGAGTTTAGCATTTGTTTTGCTAATTCAGTAAACCTACTTATATCCTTGCTATTTAAATTGCCGATTATCGCTTCTAATAAGATTCCTGAAGAAAACTGCTGAGTTTTATCTTGGCAACATTCATAAATGTAGTCACTAATTGTTGGAGGTATTTTCCTGGGATATCTTTGCACATAAAACGAAAATGAATGAATCATATTTGGAAATTTTCGAACTGCTTCAATAGCCAGTTTATTTGACTTTGCACTTTGTTCAACATACTGGAAATAGCGTTTAATTGTCGTGAGATCGGCGGGTTCTTCTTTCATTAGCGTTTTTATAGAATTTATCGCTACTATTGATTTTTTCTCCTCATCAAACTCATCTTCAAACAAAGGCTTACTAATCCGTTTAATCTCATCATTGATATTTGAAATCTTATGAATTGCAATTTTAGACGATTGTGGAAATAGACCAAGTTCTTTACTTCTTTTATCCAAAAGAAACAATACCCAACGAACAGTTTCCTCATTGTCAGCCAAAATTCGGATGTCGTCTACATATCTAAAATATAGAAAAGATGTTTCTTTTTGTATTTTTTCAATATATGAATCATATTCTGCTAAAATGGCTTCTGCAACTATTCCAGATGCTTGTGGCCCTTGAGGTATTCCTGTAGCAAGTTCCAGACTGCATGATGACTCCCATTGTGCCAATAATTGAATAAACATATTAGCGCAATTGTCACTAAAACGGCACTTATCCGTCAGTACAGTCCGTAACAAATGATGATTTATGCTGTCATAGCAGGCGGTAAGGTCAAATGAGGCAATATATTTCTTTCCGCCTTCATAGGCTTTGATAATAGCTTTGGTATAGGCTTTATAGGAATCTTGCCATTTTTGATAAAAGAATTGACTAACCGAATTGGAATATAGATTTCCGAAAACGCTTTTCTTATATCGTTTTCTCACTTGAGGAATTGCTACTAACCCTTCTGCCAAAACATTAGCATATGCTTGGTATACAATTTGATCCTCAATTGACATCAGGGTATACATTCGGCTTAAGCCATTCGCCTTAGGCATAAATACTCGGATTGTATTAGTTGGTAGATAGCCTGATTTCATTTTGGCACGTAGCAACGTAATATTTTTTTCAATTGCTATTCCATATGCTGAATAAGAGTCTCTAAAAAAATTTTTATAAGTACTTTCTGGATTAGTTAACAAACGATTATATGCAAGGATCAGGTTGCTCTGCTTAGCAACGTCTTTTATTGAAAACATGCTGATCCACCCCTCTTAACAGCATGAATATGACTTTCCTGCCCTATAAATCTCAAGACATCTACTGTTATCTTTCATGTTGGATAAACCATCCAAAATAGAATGCAGGTTTTAGCAAGTGCCTAAATTATTTATCTGGCAAGGTAATTATACCACAAATTTCCCCATTTCTCAACGAAAAAAGCAGGCACAGAGAGACACCGGCAGCGCCCAATTTGCCAGTATTTCTCTGTGCCTGCTTCTTAGTGAAGGGGTTGGGTAATTTCAAACCCACCGATGAAGCGGATGCGGATTTCTTCTTTGGAGAGGACGGTTACTCGTTCAATCACCCGGTACACCAGTGTGTCGGAATACTCCGTAAGGTCGAGATCTTCTGCGGAGATGAGTTCCATGATTTCCTTGGCTTTGTTTTCACGGCCCATATCCTGCTGGGCATCCAGTTCCGCACGTTTTTTCATTTGCCTCAGCTGGAGCATTTCGTTACTGATTTGCTTGATCCGCAGATCCACGATTTCACTCCCATCCATCGTAAGCAGCCGGTCCAAGTCCTTGTCCAGGTCATGGAGCCTGTTTTCTATCACAAGGGGATTGACTGCGGCGTTTTCTCCACCAATACAGTGTGCAAGTGCTTCCTGCAGGGTGGCAGCCATTTCTTCCTGGTGGCCTTGAACCAGGGAACGAATGGCTTTCAGGATAGCGGAATAGAGTTCATCTTCCTTGAGGCTGGGGGAGTCCTTGCAAACCTTTGGCCCGCATTCCAGCCGGTTGATGCATCGCCAGACGATTTGCTTCCGCCCGTGGATGCTCCATGTCACCCTTCGGAAATAACAGCCGCAGTTTCCGCAGACAAGTCTTTCCGAAAGGGCGTATTTGCTGGTAAACCGGCCACGATTGGTCTTGGCTTTTTTGGCATTGGCGGGCTTTTTACTTTTCCTACGGGCGATTTCCTCCTGGATTTGATAAAACATTTCCCTCGGGATGATGGCCGGATGATTGTCCTTGATGTAGTACTGTGGGAGTTCTCCATTGTTCTTCTTTACCTTGCCTTCCATGAAATCTGCCGTGTAGGTTTTCTGCAGCAGGACGTCACCCATGTACTTCTCATTCTGCAGGATGCGTTGGATGGCTTCCGTACTCCAGTTTTGATTGCCGGTGGCGGTTGGAATGCCCATGCTCTCCAAGGTTTCCTTTATGGTACGCAGGCTATCGCCATTTAAGTAATTCTGAGCAATCAGCCGGATAATCTTCGCTTCTTCGGGCACGATTTCCGGCTCCCCGTCCGGCCCTTTGCGATAGCCCAGGAAGTTCTTATATCGGAAACTGAACCGGCCCTGCCGGTAGCCCATGCGGATGCCCTTGGTCACGTTGCCGCTGATGGATTCGCTCTCGGCCTGGGCGAAGGAACTCAGGCAGGTGAGGATCATCTCGCTGTTCATATTCGAGGTGTCAATGTTTTCTTTCTCAAAGATGACCGGAATGCCCCAGCTTTTGAGTATCCGAACGTGCTTGATGCAGTCCAGGGTGTTACGGGCAAAGCGGGAAATGGATTTTGTCAGAATGAGATCAATTTTCTTCTTCCGGCACAGTTCAATCATTTTGTTAAATTGCTCTCTTTTCTTGGTGCTGACGCCTGAGATTCCATCGTCCGCAAAAATCCCGGCCAGCTGCCAGCCCTCATGATGGGTGATTTTATCCGTGTAATAGGCCACCTGCACCTCAAAGCTGTTCTGCTGTTCTTCTTCCTCGGTGCTGACCCGGCAGTAGGCAGCCACCCGCAGTTTCCGTTTTCGCTTTCGCAGGTCACCCAGCAGAGGGTTCGCTGGGATTTCTGTAACTATTTTTTGTGCCATAGCGGTTCTCCTTTCAAACCACAATATCGTTCAGCAGGCGAAGCTGTACAGATACGTTCGGCTGCAAAATCACCTGCTTTACAGCCCTTTCGAAAAGTTCCCGATCCAGGGTCGTGTCGTTGCTGTGTGCCTGAAAGAGGGCTTTCAGAGTAATGGTCAGATGGTCTGCTTCCTTGATGGAGCAGGTTTTGTATTTTTCAGCGGCACACTCAAGAATGAGAGGGAGCAGTTCATTCGGATCCACCTCCCGCTGATTCATCGCCTGATTGATTTCATTGGTTAGCCTGGCTGCTTGTATTGATAAACTCTCCGCAGATTCCTTTGCTGGTTCCACCATATGAGGATTTAGGCAAACTGCAAGAAACCTTTCTGCAACGACTTGAAGCAACGTATCATCAGGGATAGGGCCAAGACGTTGTTGGCAGCATTTGCAGTCCCAAAAAGTCCGATGAGGCTTTTTCCCATTTCGCTTCAGTCTACTTCCGCAGTATGGGCAGGTCATTCTTTTTTGGATAAACGGTGTTTGGGAGCGAGGAGAAGCTTTGCTCTGTTTCAAATCAGCTACTTTCATGGCAATCTCCCTCTCCACAATCGGCGGATACTGTTCTCCGTCCCAATACCTGCTGTTGTCCAAAATTCGGGATACCATATTTTTGTTCCAAGAGGATGCATTCTCTCGGAACTTCAAGCCTGTTTCTTCTGCCATGATTGACAGCTGTTGGAGAGAGGCTCCATCAAGGTAACGAGTAAATATCTGCTCAATAAGGCGCCTTTCTTCAGGCACCACAGTATAAGTCCCGTTTTCCATCCGATATCCAAAGGGGCAACTCCGTATCTTTTTCATGTCTATCGCCTCATTTCGCAAAGAACCAGCCCATTGGAAAGGACAAAAGAGAACTTTTCAGGATAGACGGTAATCTCTTTTATCATGCTCTTAAATATGGAAGGTTCAAACTCCAGCATGGGTTGGGCATCATCAAGAAGATCCAGCAATAAATTCGTTTGATCGATTGTTTCACTGACACGGTCTGGCTCTTGAAGCTGGCGCAATTCAAACCGTAGTTCTTTAATCAGTTTATTATTGCGGTTGCTACGCTCTATAAAAATGGCAGAGTCAATGCACCCTTTGGCCTGTAACCTGGAGAGTGAATGATTCTGCCTGGCCAAGTCGGAAATTTTTTGATTTAGGTCTACGATTTCTGGCCTTGCAAATGTGGTCTTGCTTTGAAGTTCTATCAGCTGTGCCAGCATTACTCTTAAGATGAGATTTTTATTATCCAATAGCTTGTTGTACATAAGCAGAAATGTTTGGTATACTTCGCTTTCTGCCACTACCTCCATGACGCAAAGGCTTTTGTCCTTTCGGTGCTGATAACAGCACCATCGAGCCCCCTCTTTTTTAAGATGACGCTGAAATGTGCTGCCGCAAAATCCGCATTTCATCATATGGCTCAAAGGGAAGCCACCGGGTTTAGGCTTCGCAGTATGTGTAGCGGCACGCCTTTTCATCAGGCGTTGAACAGCTTCGAACGTTTCTAATGGTATAATCGCCGGATGGGAGTCTTTTACATAAAATTGCGAGAGCTGCCCTCGGTTTCGAATGTTGACCAAGGGCAGCTCATTGGGGGTAAATGTTTTTTGAAGCAACGAATCGCCAATATATTTTTCATTCGATAAAATGTAACGAATCGATGTGCGATACCATCTTGTCATTTCCTTTCGGCTGTACTTTGCTTCCTGATCATTTAAGAAGGTAGCTATCTCATCCATACTATGTCCGGCAAGATAACTGGAAAAAATATACTGTACTATAGGAATCTCTTGGGGATCTGGAACCAAGGCTCCATCTTTAAGAAAATACCCAAGTGGCGCATTGCAGGTAATAAAATCGCCGGATCTCATCCGGCGCCGGTAACTCCATTTCAGGTTCTTCGATATGGAGAGGGATTCTTCCTGGGCGGCAGAGCCCAAAATACTCAGCAGCATCTCGCTGCCCATGTTTCCGGTGTCAATGCCCTCTTTTTCAAATTCCACCGCCACGCCAAGCTGCTTGAGTTCTCGCACGGTCTGAAGGCAGTCGAGGGTGTTTCGTGCAAACCGGGAGATGGATTTAACAAGGATACGGTCTATTTTCCCAGCACGGCAGTCGGCAAGCAGGCGCTGAAAATCGTCCCGCTTGTCGGCTGTGGTGCCGGAAACCGCTTCGTCAGCATAAAGGCCGGCAAACTCCCATTCGTCTTTGGATTGGATGAAGTCGGTGTAATAAGCTACCTGGGTGGCAAAGGAATTCAGCTGGTCGGCTGAATCGCTGCTGACACGGGCATAAGCGGCAACCCGCAGCTTTTTGGCTTGCTCTGAGATGGGTTGAATCACTCTGACCTGCGGCATCTCTGCCACCCCCTTTCCGGCTGGACATCTTTTTTGTCACACCCAACACTACCACAACCGGCATGGGATAGCTATCACGACAACCACTAAATACTGAGCTCAGAGACTCCGTACTTTTCGGCAATAGCAACATTGGCTTGCTGACAGTATTCTGCTGTGATTTTTCCCTGCTCCATCAGCTTTTTCAGCGTGGAAAACAGCACAAAGTATTGAATTTCCTTGATCACCTTTTCGCCCGGAAGTGCCGGAGTAAAAGCGGGATCCATGGTAGGCTCACCATGGAAGCCGGGGCCCTTTTTGGGCGGCTCTCCTTAGAAAATGTTTTTCCAGCCCTTTGATGTAGAGTTCATACTTCAGGTCGCTTTCGGTGGTGATCAGTACCGCATTGTGATCCTGTAGGAACTCCAGTATCTTCATAAGGATGGCAGGGTCATGGCTCAGACGGGTTAGGTCCTGCACAAGGACAGCTTGGGCAAGGCCGCCTTTCACGGCCCGCATCATCTGCTTCAGGCCCATTCTGGCCATGCTCTTGCCGGAACCCATATCCTGCGAAGTGCCTGCGACAGTGTACTCTCTGCGATTTGCTTCATCCAGCAGGTTTTGCATCTGCTGAAACAGCACCTTCAGATGCTTATCGCTGCTGCGGCTGTACAGCCACATGGGGCGGTCTGCATATGGAAAACTCACCGTGCATCGCCCCCTTTCCGCCTTGAGGGCGGTTTGGGAAACAGCGGAAGGGAAAGCGCAGAGGCGTCTTTGGCGTGAATGTGTACCTTCTGTTTTTGAAATTCGGCCAGCACCGGGAGGACTTCATCGAAATCCCGGCCAAGATGATGGAGGCTGGGCATCATCACCGCACCCACCCTTCCTTCACGGACAGCCGCCAGCATTTTCTGAACGCCGGGCCGCTCCATGGGCGGCAACTGCCTGCTGGAATCAGTGGAAACCCCGGCAACCACAAGGCCATTTTGCCGGGCCGTATGTTTCATGGTCTCCACACTCAAATCTCTCAACTCTGTTTGCTCTGAATGTTTGGAACTGGCGTAGAGCCAGACTTTTTGCTCTATTGGCGTAGTGGCTGTTCGGAAATAAACTGCCACCTTCATATTCTTCTTGTCCATCTATGGTAACTCCTTTATGGCGTAAAATAATCCGGGCCTTTCTTTGCCCGGATGAAGTCCTCCACATCTTCAATTTTGGCAGTGATGCGGATCGGTGGCAGGGTATCCAGCACAGCTTTATGGTATCGCTCTCTGGGAGCGGCACGGTGGTCCAGGATGCTGACCACGCAGGTGTCGGTTTCCGTGCGGATGGCACGGCCAAACCCCTGGCGGAGTTTTACCTGCATATCGGGTATCACCACAGTTTTAATGTAATCCTGCAGGGTGGGGTACTGCTCCCGTTCCGCTTCGCTCAGTGGATCCGGGACGGGGAATGGCAGCCGCACAATGATCAGCGATGACACCATATCTCCGGGAAAATCCACCCCTTCCCAGCAGGAACCCGCTGCGAACAATACAGCGTTTTGGGCCTGCTTGAAGCGATGGATGATATCCTGGGAATGCCGCCAGACCTCCATCAGCGGGAAGGCCATCCGGCCCTTCACCTGGTTGTAGACAGCGCCCATGAGGGAATAGGAAGTAAACAGCACCAGTGTGTGGCCATGGGTGGCGTCCACCAACCTGCAGATCTGTTCCGCCAGACACTTGGCCTCCATTTCGCTGCCCATTGGCGTTTTCGGCAGGTCCCCCGGAATGTAGAGGATGCAGTTTTCCTGGTAGTTGAAGGGGGACTCCGCAATGAAATCCTCCAGCCGCTGGCTTGAAGACAGCCCCATGCGCTGCCGGGTCCGGTGAAAGCTGCCCCCGGCCATGAGGGTGCCGGAGGTAAGAATGGCGGGAATGTTGTTATGCCAGAGCGCACGGTTCAGCTGTTCCGGCATCTGCCGGCTGGCGGCGCAGAGGCTGGGGCTGCCGGTCCTGTCGTATTGGATGTAAAGGATATAGCGGCGATCCCCCGTGAAGAACAGGTTCAGCGCCTGTTCTGTTGTTCCCAGCCGGTGAAGGATCCACCGTGGCAGATGGGGCGCCAGCTGTTTTTGCAGCAGCCGGAGAAGGGAGAGGCAATCCCGAAGGGCCGCTTCCCGTTCGGCGGTCAGCACGAAGGCAGTGCGCTGCGCTTCCTCCAGCAGCTCACCACGGCACAGGGCGCCCATCAGCGCCCGGAACTTTTCCCGCAGGTTCTGCGCCGCAAGGATATACTTCTCCTTTGTGAGCAGAGAACAGAGTTCATGAAAATCCTCCGCCGACAGGCTCTGCCCGTACATCTGGCGGGCGGCATCCGGCAGCTTGTGGGCCTCGTCAATGACCAAAGCCCGGTAATCGTTCAGAAGGGGCCGCAGTTCCTGAAGCCGATGGGCTGCATCGGCCAGCAAATAGTTGTGGTTGCAGATCTGGACAAAGATCTCCGCACTTCTGGCCTCTTTCAAGTATTGATGGTAGCGGCAGCTGTTCCGAAGCCGGCAGGTTTTCTCGCAGACCTTCGGAACGCACACCTGGCGGCGGTCAAAACCGCTGAGGCCGGTGACAGCGTCCAGGTCATAATTGCTCTGAAGAGAGAACAACGCTTTCCGCTGTTCCTCGTTTTTATTCTTCCCCTTGACGGCCTCCAGCCGCTGGGCGAGGCGGGCGTCGCAGACGAACCGCTCCTTCCCCTTGCGAACCATAGCCCGAATGGGCTTCGGGATGATATGGTTTTCTAAAAAGATGCGGGATAAGAATGGGATGTACTCTCCGATGATGGCGTCCTGCAGGGCCACACTGGAGGTGGAGACCACCACCGGCTGGGAACCGGCAGGCCCGGATGGATAAAACTTTTTCAAAAGGATGCAGGTGGTCAGGTAGGCGTAGGTTTTCCCGATCCCCACCCCTGCATCGCACAAGGCAATTTTATTGTGGAGCAGGGTGTCCAGCATGGCATGGCACAGGGCAATCTGTTCTTCCCGCACCGCCAACCCGTTTTGAGGCAGAAGGATGCGGAAGATCCGCTCAATTTCCCCATGGGCCTGCTCCTTCAGGTCTATGTTCATATCGGCACATTCTCCTTGGTGCGTTGGCGGCAAACTGATGCGGCGCAGTTTTCACTGCGCCGCACGGATTTACCGTCAACGACGACAATCTGAATTGATGGTTAGTTGATGTGATGTGCCGTATTTGCAACTCGCCCCCCGGCAGCATTGGGAACCGTGCGGGCAGGCTTGCAGTTTACAAGCCGTTCACTGGCTCTCCGAGGGTCTTGCTGATTACAACCCAAGGTCGGCCAACCCATCTGACGTGTGGGCAAACGGTATTGCGTATCATAATACTCCGGCCAGGGTCGTGGCAAAAAGGGCAACTGCCTCCTCTTTCCGGTCAAAAGGGATCGCTCGAAGCAACGACACAAGCTGCCATCCCATTGGGGAGTGGCAGCTGTGCCGCAGCTTGTCATGGCGCTTTTTCCATCGTCGCTCGCCTGGACGGGAACGTACCCGCATGGCTGGTATTGACTTTTCAAGCTACAGGTTGAACGTATTTCTTTTCCCCGTTCATCCCATAGCCCAGGAAAAAGGGCCGATAGCTTCACGCTTCAAAAAATTTTTTCAGTTTTTTTCTGAGGCGTACCATCCGAAGGTTGACCGCCTTTTGTGTCAGGCCGGTTTTCTCAGCGATTTCATACCCGTTGTAGCCAGACATCCTTAAAAAGGCGATTTGGATGGTGAGCTTGTCCTCCTTGGAGAGGATACGCAGCAATTCCATATCCTCAATGCTGTCCATGAGGGATTCCACATCCTCGACGGGCAGTTCCAAGTCCTGCGCCGAAACCAAATCCACATAGGGCGACCACTCCACCTGCCGCTGCAGGTACCGGCGCTCCCGGTTGAATTCGGCCCAGTCGTATGTATGCAGGCGCTGGATGGTTTCCTCGTCCACACCCAACTCCCGGAGTTTCTTTTCCTCTGCTTCCTTCCATTTGAGCCACTTCTTTTCGGCTCTGGCTTTGTTATAAGCCATGGCTGTTTCCTCCGATCAATCTGAAATTTGAGAAAATTCAGATTGTCGGGGGCGGCGGCCTGCCGCTATGTGTTCTGAGCCATGACCTCCTTCTGCAAAAGTAAAAAAAGCGCACTCGTCCCTGGACGAATGCGCTTGATAGGGCTACCTCGTTGGAAAACCCACAATATGGATGCTTATGGAAAAGTGATGATACTCGAAAAAGGGCTGCAGCTTCGGGTGAAGCTGCAGCCCAAATCATATGATGCGGTTTCCAACGCCGCATTGCTGGCATCCCCTCTATGCGGGGGAAACCGGCAACCTCCTGTTATACCAGTTTTCCCCAACCAAATTCAGATGGGGCCAGTATAAAAAGGGGAAACTATTTTCTTACTATCTTTCTCCTTCTAATTACATATTTCATAATGGCTTATTCTACAAATTACGACAAAGGCCGTTTTCTACTTGGCTGAATAGGTCAATCGGTAGCCATTTCCCCGCTGGGTGGCCTCGTCGACGATTCGGCAGGCGGAGTCCGGCTGGTCCAATTTCAGCTTCTCCCGCAACCTATTTATATAGGCTGCCACTTCTTCTTCGCCGTGGTCTGCATCGGGATGAGACCAAACAGCGTTGTGGAGGAAATCTGCGGGTAAAGCCTGGTTTGGGTGCTCGGCAAGCAACCCAAGGATTTCGAATTCCCTGCGGGTCAAATCTACCATGACTCCGTTGAGGGTCACCTCCTGCTTGGGCTGGTCGATCCGCAGCGAACCGAATTCATAGACCTTTCCCGGCCCATGGTACGGGTGGTACTCATATTCAGCAATCATGTTCTTGAGCTGTTCAACCATGCGGTCAGCTTCTTCATCGCTGCACTCGATAATAATCATTTTAGGCATTGTGGCGCTCCTTTCGCTACATTGATGATGGGGATGGATTTTCTCTGTGCATACCGGTATGTCTGATAGGCCCCGCCATATTGGCGGATAATATAGGAAATCAAGCAATCCGCTTGATCTACCATCCAGCGGTTCCGTTTGGAAATCGCTGCTTTGTAATGGGCATATTCTAAACCCTCCGGCATGAGAATTTCATCGTACACAGCTTGCAAAAAGCTTTTTTCTGCATTTATTTTGTCCGATAAATACGGGATGACTAAGCATAGCTGTATCTCTTTTTCAGGATGCCTTTTCTTCAAACTGCGGACAGCACTGGCACAGAGCGCATCAAACTGGCCCATACCTCCGTTCAGGAACACCAACCGGCTGCCCATCTCCACAAGGCTTTCAAGGGCATTTCTTATTTTTTCCTCAATTTTAGACTCAAAAACCTGCCTGTGACCGGAAAACGTGCATACAAACTCCTGATTTGGCACTTGATCATCCTCGCAAAACGGAAAAAACGAAACCTGTTATCTTAGCGAATCGCTAAACACTTTCATTATATACTTAGCCATATGCGAAGGTCAAGCGGGTAAAATATATCTGTACGCTAAGTTCGAGGATAAAGCGAGGTGAAATGGGATGTTTGATTTTGGGAACCACTTGCGGATGCTGCGGGAACGGTATGGCATTTCTCAGGAGGAACTTGGGCGGAGAGTAGGCCGGGCCGGATCGGTCATCAGCAACTACGAGAACAATATCAAGATCCCTACGCTGGATGTCCTCACGACCATGGCTCGGATTTATAACGTGTCGCTGGATTACCTGGTCGGCTTCGATAAGAAAGACCAGGTGATACTGGAGGGCATGACCGATGGGCAGCGGGAACTGATCCATCGGTTGGTAAAAGAGTTGAAGGAGAGCACCAAGCCGAAAAACGGCGGCTTGTCTGCCGACCAGCAGGAAATCCTAAACCTCATTATGCAGGAGTTTTCGAAGTAGATTTTTGATACAAATGGAAAAAGGGCATCTCACCGGATTGTTCTGGTGAGATGCCCTTTTTCCAATATTTTATGTTTGATCATATTTTTGATGTGCTCCCGTTAAAAGGACGTCAAGAGCTGCACTTAACTCTCTTTTAACTTTGTCCGGTTCGGAAAATGCATATCGAAGCTGGAGTGTTGTATAGCCATGAAGAAATCCTGTTAGCAAATTAAGAATTTCAGAAACCCTTTCGAGTTTAAAACCACATGAAAGAATCAGTGTTTTCAAAAGATTTGTATATTCACCAAAAATCTCTGCTGTCTCATGAGTTCCATGCCAAGTAGCCCATTGGATCGTCTCATAGACTCCGCAGTGTTCAATCATATAGTTTAGGTATTCTACCGATACTGCTTGTATTGCGGCATCGCCAGACTTACCAATGGCTGCTTGCGTCATCCTTTGATTCATCGCACGCATCCCGGTATGAGCCACCTCACGGAGCAGGTCGTCTAAGTTATCAATATGGTTGTATAGTGATGGCGTGCGAATATTTAACTTTTCGGCAACTACTTTGAGAGAAATATTATTTAATCCTTTTTCATCGGCTATATCAGATGCAGCTTGGATAACTGCTGCTTTTGTAACTCGCATAACTATCCTCCTGACAGTATGTTCCCCTTCATTTTAACTAATCTAATTAGTAAAGTCAATGATTCGATTAACAAAAACGCTATTGCTCTTGACACGAGGGCTTATCTGATATACAATACTAATTGAATTAGTTTTTTTGCTATTTTAAGTAGCCAACGGGGGAACTATGCAAATACAATCTATATTAATTGGGAATATACCATCCGTTCTTTGGGGAAACAATTCAAACCGTCTATATCTCTACATTCACGGACAAAACGGGAACAAAGAAGAAGCTGCTACTTTTGCAGAAATTGTCTGTCGCAAAGGATGGCAAGTTTTAAGCATTGATTTGCCTGGACACGGAGAACGCCGTGCAGAGATTAATTCTTTTAATCCATGGCATATCATCCCGGAACTCCATTCTATAGAGCAATTCATAGATACCCGTTGGAAACGTCAGGCTCTCTTTGCCAACAGCATTGGTGCTTGGTTTAGTCTATTATGTTTTGAAAACAAACGGTTTGAACAAAGTCTATTTGTCTCGCCAGTTCTTGATATGAAACTTCTTATTTCAAAAATGATGAACTGGGCAAATGTGACCGAGGAACAATTAGAACGGGCAAAACTTATCCCCACTTCATTCGGACAAGATCTTTCATGGGAATACTGGCAATATGTTTTGGAGCACCCTGTCGTGAAATGGGGTACCCCAACCAAAATCCTCTATGGTGAGCATGATAACATGATTGACTATAGTAGCGTTGAGGATTTTGCCAGAAAGTTTCACTGCAAAATAACTGTTATGAAAGATGGCGAACACTGGTTCCACACAGAACCGCAAGTCACCTTTTTGAAGAAGTGGGTTGCTGATAGTATTCCATCTAAGCAAATTGATCCACAATTGCGATAAGCAATTTCACCTCTTGACTTTTACTATTATTGATAGTAATATTATTGATAGTAAAAAACGGAGGTGTAACTATGTCATCCATAGATTTGGTCATACTCGGCATCGTCCTGGAAAAGCCGCAAAGTGCCTATGATATTCAAAAGGACGTGGAATATCATCATCTGTCCCGCTGGACAAAGATTAGCACTCCCTCTATCTACCGCAAGGTCCTTCAACTAAGTGAAAAAGGGTATCTCCAAAGCGATGTTGTGAAGGGCAGCAAATTTGCAGACAAGGCGGTATATTCTATAACTGATGCCGGACGCACTTATTTTAAGGAACTGATGGCGTTATATGCTGCCGGCCCAGTCCCACTCCTGTTTGATTTCAATGTAGTCATCACCAATCTGAACAAAATGGAAAAAGCTGAAGCAGCAAATCTGATTTCAACCCTGCGTCAGAGTATCCAGTCCTCCTCTGATGCAAATGAGGCTTATGCGAAGGAATTCGCAGATATTCCCCTGGTTGGGAGAACGATTTTTGAACAACAGAGACTTCTGTATAACGCTCTCTTGGAATGGCTAAATCAATTTGAAAGGCAATTCTCGCAGAAATGAGTACGGGAGATCCCCAATTTCAAAGCAGCTTAACCATTTTGTTTGAAGCGCCTTTTTGGATTGGACTATATGAACGCATAGATAACGGGAAATACGAAGTCTGCAAGATCACTTTTGGGGCCGAACCCAAGGATTATGAGATATATGAATTTCTTCTAAAGAATTGGGGACGGTTGAGGTTCAGCCCTCCAATCAAGGCCGAGGCAGCATTGGAAAAGAAAATCAACCCCAAACGTATGCAGCGTGAAATTAACAGCCAATTGCAGGACAGAGGGATAGGTACGAAGGCACAACAGGCACTTAAACTCCAGCATGAGCAATACAAACTGGAGCGGAAAACTAAAAGTCGGGAGCAGCGAGAGGCAGAAAAAGAACGTCAGTATGCTTTGCGTCAGGAGAAAAAGAAGGCAAAGCATCGTGGCCGGTAGGTATTTATTTTATCTGTTTCCTTCAGACTGCGGTAAATAAGGAGGAGGTGATAGTATCGGACACATCATTATTTTAGATTTACAAGAACAGGACAGTAAGGCATTTGAAGAGATCTTATCTGTTTTGGAGGCATACCCTGAAATTGAAAAACATGAGATGAAACGGATTTCGATGCTATCGCTTCCGGGCCTCGAAATTGATCCGCAGCAACGCAGGGTGTATCGAGATGGGCATGAGATCTCTCTTACCAAGACGGAATACGAGATTCTTCTGTATTTATTCCAGAACTCTAACCATGTCTTAACGCACAGCCAAATCTACGAGAGGATTTGGCGGGAGCCAGACTATGGGGAGGCTCGTAAACTGGTCAGCCATCATGTGCAGGCCATCCGGCGCAAGCTGGATTTGAAGCCGGATTCCGGTGTTTATCTGCGCTGTGTTCGAGATGTGGGATACAGTTTTGAAAATAAACTTTAGTTGGCGGCCTGAGAAATCAGGCCGCCGTTACTTTTTTTCAAAAGTAACACTTACTCCATCAAAACTCCATCTTCGTATGGTACACTACTACCTGGAGGTGCAGACGATGTCGAAAACGATTTTAATTATAGAGGATGAAGAGGCCATCCAGAGCGTAGTGAAAGCGTTTCTGGAGGATGAAGGATATAACGTAGTGCTGGCCAGCGACGGATTAGAGGGGATGGAGAAATTCCATGAGCATCATCCCGACCTCATCCTGCTGGATCTGATGCTTCCTAAAATGAACGGTTTTTCTGTGTGCGAGGCGATCCGGAAAGAGAGCCAAGTCCCCATCATCATGCTCACCGCATTAGACGATGACGCCAGCCAGATGAAGGGCTTTGACGCTCTGGCAGATGATTACATCACCAAGCCCTTCTCCATGCCCCTTGTGGTGAAGCACATCGAAGCGGTGCTGCGCCGGGCAGAACAGGGCGCCGGGGTGGAGACGAACATCCTCCGCTATAAGGATCTCACCCTGGATACGGACAGCTTCACGGTTCTTGTCAAAGATGAAAGCGTGTCCCTGACCATCCGGGAATTTGAGATATTGAAACTCCTGGTGGAGAACCAGGGGCGGGTGTTTACACGGGAGAGCCTGCTGGACAGCATTTGGGGATATGACTACTTTGGCGATGAGAAGATCGTGAACACCCACATCAAGAATATCCGCAAAAAGTTGGGTGTGGATTATATCGAAACCATTCGAGGGGCGGGATATAAAATTGAGAAAGAGAATTAGTGAGAGCATCCAGGCAAAGACCTTCCTCAGTATGCTGGCCCTGCTGGTGGTCTGCTGTATTATCATCTATGGCATGGTGATGATCTTTCTGCCGAGAAATTACCATACGGAGCTGGAAGGCCAGGTCACTTCCGATTTTTATGACTTGATGGCGGTCCTGGAGCGGAACGGCTGGGAGGCCAGTTCGGACAGTTTGATGGAATTTTCCATGAGGAACAATGCTTCGGTGAAAGTCAACGATAATTATGGGAATAATCTGTTCTCCGTGAATTTTGCCGACATGGA
>ERZ1643251.1612-NODE-1612-length-25270-cov-13.385842_pt1 | contig 25270 bp, 21 predicted proteins | sample MGYA00579261_ERZ1643251 | MGnify/ENA primary metagenome ERZ1643251 (study PRJEB29033, sample SAMEA4952267) | chicken gut metagenome | biome: Broiler Chicken; feature: Gastrointestinal Tract; material: Caecum | place: Ireland | collected 2018 | study: Broiler... | reverse complement strand
CAACTTGTCTGCGTCTAAAAATGGCTAAATTATTTTCGTTTTGTTTAAAAATATTTTGCCCTTCAACAATAACTTCGCCACTTGTTGGTTTATCTACTCCTCCTAAAATATGAAGAAGTGTTGATTTACCACTGCCACTAGGACCGACAATGGCTATAAATTCTCCTTTTTCAACTGTAAATGAAATGTCATCTAAAGCATTAACTAAAGTACTACCTTTTCCATAGGTTTTCTTTAAATGTTTTACTTGTAATATTTCCATAAACTTTTTCCTTTCATAGTTCCATTATATTTTTTCTTTATGACTTTTTGATGACATTTTCAGTGACAATTTTGTCATTATTTTTTTAAGGCATACGGTTCTTCAATAGCATATTTTTCACGCAGGTATTTTTTGTCTTCTGCTATAGAAATTGGTGTACCTTTTGTTTCCAGATCATAGACAGCAATTAATAAGTCCGAAATATCTTCACTAATTAGACAATAGATCTGCATATAGTCTTTGTCATTTAAGTCCTTCGAAACAGCATTTAGAATTGTGCCAATATAACATGGACAATGAAAAGCCCATTCTATTAGGGTCGACAAGTCAATGCCTTTTTTCTGGTATAATGTTAAGAGAATAGATGTGCATTCTTCAGGAGTCAAAGTGCTTTCAAAGTATTTTATTTTTGATGAAATAATTTTGTTAATTTGCTGTACAAATAGAATGCATTTTTCCTTGGGAATTTGGTCATCTGTTAAAATATATTCTTCTAAACCGCCTAAGTCTTTTAAACTCATTTCTTTTGTTTTGAATGGATTTACTAAATCATACATAATTTCATCATATTGTTTATTTTGAAATATCGTTGGTAACATTATTTTTTCTCCTTTTATATTGCATTTGTATAGAAATGAATCGTAAAGCGAGTAAAAAAGCCTTTTTTACTTTCTACTCTGATTGTAGCATTTGTTCTATCTAATATACTTTTCGTCAAGTTTAAACCAATGCCTATGCTATCTTTACTTGGTGAACTTTTATAAAAACGTTTGAAAATATGAGGCAAATCTTTTTTATCAATACCTTCGCCTTCATCTTCAATGATCAGTTCTGTATACATAGGTGTGTTTTTAGCTTTTATTTTAATAGAATCATTTTGTTTTGAGTGTTCACAGGCATTTTTGATAATGTTTAAAAGAGCTTCACTTAACCAATAAGGATCACCGGTAATAAAGATGTCTTTTTCAATATTTGTTTCTAAGCGAATATTCTTAGCAATTAGCATAACTTCTAGTTGTAGTGAAATATTTTGGATTAATTCTTCGATATTTACTTTTTCTTTTTTTAGTTCAATCATACCACTTTCAATTTGGCTTGTTTTTAATAAAACACTGATAAGGCTTTCTATATGAGATAATGTTTCTTCTTGTTTTTTCAAGAATTTTTTTCTTTGCGCATCGTCTATTTCATTATAGGTCAAAGCATCGTTAATCACGACTAGACTTGTTAGAGGTGTCTTTAGCTGATGAGAGATATCGGCGAGTGTCTTAGCTAATTCTTGCTTGTCTTTAGTTGAGCTTTCTAAAGAGTTTTTTAACCGATTTGTTACTTTCATTAAATCATTTTGGAGCATGGCTAGTTCTCCACTTTGAAAGTCTTTTAAATCCACTTTTATGTCATTACTTAACAAAGTAAATAGGTATTGATCGACTTTTTCAATTTCACGACGGTGAACTTTTTGAGTGTGTCTGAAATAGCCATATAAGAACAATATTAAAATTATAAAAAAGATACAATAGAAAATATAAATATTCTTTTGAAGTTTTTGTACTTCTTCTAAATAGTCTAAACTTTCTAAGTTGGCAAGGCCATATTTTTCTAAGACAGCTTTATTGGCTTCATAGTCTTCACTTTCGATCGCTTTGATCACTTCTTTTTCAAGCTCAGGATGTTCTTTTAAAACGGTTCCGATGATTAAAGCGTTGTTTTGGACAATTGTTTGTTTCATATTTTTTATAAATACACTTTGTATCCAAAGACCAATCAGAAAAAAGATAAGTAATAAAGTAAGAAACTTTTTGTTTTCTTTTTTCATAGATTTTCTCCTATTTTATACCCTACTTTACGAACAGTTTCAATAATTTTAGGATGGTTAGGATCATCTTCAATTTTTTCTCGTAATCTTTTTATATATACGGTTAAGGTGTTATCGTTGACATATTCTTCGTTTACGTCCCAAATATCCGCCAAAATTTTTTCACGGGTAAAAACCATTTTGGGGTTTGAAACTAAAATTAAAAGAATTTTATATTCCATATTTGTAAGAAATACATCTTTGCCATTCTTTAGGACTTTAGCACTTTTGGTGTCAATTACTAAGTTTCCTAGTTCAATAAGAGTATTGTTATTTGTTCCTTCTCTTCTTAAAATGTTTTTGATTCGAGAGATAAGTTCTCTGGTTTTAAATGGTTTTGTTATATAGTCATAAGCACCCATATCAAGTCCTTGGACAATACTTACTTCTTCATCACACGCAGTTAAACAAATAACTGGGGCTTTATCTTTCCACTTTTTTAGGACTTCAAAACCATGCATATCTGGTAAATTCAAATCAAGTAAAATTAAGTTAAATTTTTCTTCTCTTAAGTCTAGGGCTTCTTTGCCAGTTGAAACGGTTTGCACTTCAAAGCCTTCTTGTTCTAAGCAAAACTTCAGACCCATAAGTATAGATTCGTCATCTTCCACAATTAATAATTTTGACATAATTATCCCTCTCTGGCTATGATTATATCACAAGCTTAAAGAAAGTAAATGACGGATTTGTCATTTTAAAAAAAATGGCTATTTTAGCCATTTAATTCCATTATGTAAATGCTTCCACGTAGGTTTAGCAGAAGTTCTATTTTTGTTGCCCGTTCTACTTCACTCGGTAATTGAAAAATCCATGTGTTTGGTAGGTTGTTTACACTTTTATCGGTGATGGTAGTCGTTTTGGTTACGCCATCTAATTCATATCTTACTTTTAAAAAGTCACTTACAAATTGACTAGATCCTTTACGTGCTAGATAATAATTGGAGTATGGATCAATTTGGAGCATTCGATCTAAGACAAGTAAGGTTTTGCCACTGTCGGCAACGGCTTTATTTTTTACGTTTTGACAATTATTGTTTATACAACTTTGATAGGTGTATTCATAAGTTCTGCCAAGAGTACTCTTTTGAATTTGAAGTTGTAGCATACCTAATCTCGTACTTGATAATTCCAAAATCTTATTAAATCCAACTGTTCGAACCGTTTGCGTATCAAATGCTTTTTCATAATCTAACTTTACAGTTTTATAATTACTTGTAACACTGCCTATTTGGATATCTAATGATTCTAATATTTTTAAGACTATTTTTTCATCTTTTAAGCTTTCATCAATTTCATAAGTTAGAACATAGGTATTTTCTGAATTGGCGGGAATTTTAGTGTCTCTACTGTAGGTTAAACCTAAGTCAGCAAAATAACTGGAACGATCTAGTCTGGCTGATATTCTGCGCTTTGCCACTTCAATTTGAAAGTTTTCATAATCTAGTGTTGTAGGTAGATCACTTTTGTTTTGAATTTTTAATGCAATTGCTAAATAGTATTTACCTTCCGTAATGACATTTCCTCCTAGATCCATATTTGATAGAACTGAATCCATAACACTTACTACTAAATTATTATGAGTTATACGTTGTGTTTGATGAAATTTTTTGTTATATACACCGAAATTCAGATAAAGGAGAGTACCACAGACAACAACAATAAAGGTTGCTAAGATGCCAAAGGTCAGTTTATTTTCTAAAACATAGTATTTAAATTCACGAATAAATCTTCTAATTTTTCTTTTGTATTTGTAAGAGTCTTTGCCAATTACAAGTTCAAATTCTTCATTATCAAAGTCCGTTATTTCTAGTTCTTTGGCGTCTTCTTCAAAGTTGAATTTTTTTATGTCAAAACCAATACCACGAAGAACTGTGTAAATTGCAAAGAAAAATTGAGGTACATATACAATATAAGCTATATCACGATAGCTTCGTACTGTCTGCGCTGTAACTTCTGCTTGTTCAATTGAATTCATGACACTGTGTGAAACAGTTAAAAGGATGAAAAGAATAATATAATAAATTAGTAAAAAGAGATAGAATCTTGTGTCTTTCTTTTTTTGGCGCATGAGAAAGAAGACCGTCAGCACGAGCAGGATAATTACAATGATAGCTATGTACATAAAATAGTTAATATATGTACCGGCAATGTTTGTTATGTTTGTGTAGTAGTTAGCACGTACATAACTAGAGAAAAATGAAGCAATTCTTCCCGTACGGATAATCAAATAAATTATGGGAATACATAGCAGTAAATGAATCAATTTAAAATGTTTAATCAAAAATGCATAAGGCTTACGTAGTATCATTTGTAACCATCCTTTTCTTTGTATTAATCATACCATTTTTTTTGGCAAGAAAAAAGTCCATTTTTTTTCTCTTAAAGTCCAAGAATAAAAGCAGGTTTTTGTTGCCTGCTTATTCATGATTATGATGGGATGAGTTCTGGTTGAGCATTATTTAGTATTTCTTCAGGTATGGTGATATCTTCTTCTGTATAGTTATAATAATATGTGTCATTTGTATATGACGATTTATGAGTTGACATTTCAAGCAAATAATTCTTTTTATTAATATAGTAACTTTCTGATTTTTGTTCTGGTGTATTTAAGGTGATTATATAATACTCATCATCTTCTTCTAAGTTAAAGGTTTGATTTGTTGTATTGCCAAATCGATAAGGATTTTTGTCTTCGTTTCCCCAAATTAGCAATATATTCCAATCGTAATAAAGCGCTATGTCATAAAGCATATATTCATGTGAAATACCTGCTCGACATTCATAATAATTACTATAACTTATGAATTTTCTACCGTAAGTATCATTATAAGCATTATAATCTATGTCTTCATTAAACTATATTGCAGTTGATGTGGTAGGATCCATTTTAACTAAAGTGTTTTCTTCACTGTTGATTTCAATAGTATGTTGTCTTGCTACTTCATCCAACATTTTATTAAATATTGAATCTATTTCATCATCAGAAGTATTAATATAAGCATTTTGGGCAATATTTCTATTTTCTTCAATGGTATATGTTTTATCAAAGGCACCTTGACCTATTACATCATGATATTCTTCTAATTCATAAATATTTTTAAATGTTACATTTTTTACGTTTTTTTCTGTAGGTATGATTAAAGTGTACCCAGTATTGTCTGAAGTGTATCCTGAGGTCTCATCCCATATGTATACAGTAGCATCAGAAGAGTCTACTTCAATTCCTGCTAAGCGAACCTTTACTGAAGGCGTATCAGGGAACAGGACAGAATATATGATATAGTTCCAGTTTCGATTTGTATATTTTTTGTCTAGTTTCCATTCACGGCAATATTTGGCATACTCGTAGTAGTTCATTACCTTTTTTGTTTCAAAAGAACTAGGTTTTTCTTCAAAGTGAGAATATTGAATGTTGTATTCTCCGGTATAGTCATCTTCAATAATGAAGTATTCTTTGCCTTCATAAGTTTCCATATAAAAGTTGTTTTCACCAGTTGATAGTGGTGTCCTATTACACCATAGTATGTAGCCATTCCATGCTACAACTAACAAAACAATAAAAGCAATTATTATTTTTAACAAAGTTTTTTTACTAATTTCTTTTGTTAGGATATTTTTTGTTTCATTTTCTTTCATTAAACTTCAAACTCCTTATTATAAGGATATTATAGCATAAAATTTAAAAAGCAAGTTTTTTCTTGCTTATTGTCTTTTGTTTACTAAGATTTGTCCTTCAGCTAAATAAATTACACCATTACGTTTTAATAGTTCATTACTGCTGATTTTGAATAATCCCGCTACAAGATCGATGGTGTCACCATCTTTAGTTATATAGTAACTGTAGCCACTTTTAGGAACTAGTATTTCTTGATTTGGATAAATATAATCATCCATCGCTAATCCATTTAAACCCGCTAGTAATTCTGGGTTTATATTATATCGTCTAGCTATTCCATATAGGGAATCGCCTTTTTCAACTGTATAATAATTAAAATAATCTTGATTATTTTTGGGAACAATTACATTTTCTTTTCTTTCAAACATCTTTATCACTCCTAATATTAGGATATGTTTCTTTTTTCTTTTGGTTAATCAATGAAAATAACATTGCTCGCATTAAAATTCCATTCAAAGTAACTCATTATCTCGATTTCACCATAGTCTTCATTATAACAATATAAAGTGTCGCCGATTAGGTAATAAACACGATCACTTTCCTTTTTGATTATTTGATTTGGTGAATCGTTTTTTATTCTTATTTGATAGTTTTGAAATGTTTTAAATAATCCATTATCTATTTTATAATCATAAAGTGTTGTATCTGTAAAGTTCATATCTTGATTTATTAGTTTTGTCATGCTAACATCTTGAAAACCGTTTTGATAGGTGACTCCACCTTTTGATTCACTGCCTACTTGTTCTAATTTTTTCTTACTTAAATTTATTTTCCATTCTTTTTTTTCATGTTTATCGACTAGATAAATTTCGTTATCATATTCTCCTAGCATTACACTGTCAAAATAAATTCTATTTTCTAAGTTCCATGTTTCATATTTTCCGGTGTCCATGTTTAAGATGTAAGCTTTTTCAAAATAGTAGTTTGCATCATAATCTGGAATAAATAGAAGATTAGCGCTTTGATAAATTAACTTTGGATCGTAGATGTCTTTAGAAAATAGATTAATTGTTTCTTTTGTTCCTTCATTTAGATGATAAAAACCGTGATAGTTCCAAATATAGTAATTCGCATAGAAGTATTGATTTACTTTAATTGATTCGTATTCATTTAAAGTATTTTCTAGCGTTTTATATTCAAAGTTTTCTTTCATCGTATCGCTTACTAGGTGATAAGATATTTGTTCTCCATCTTTTTGACAAAGAGGATTAAAGCGAAGTTGATTACTATATATAACTATACAAGTCTCATTTTCGTTTTGATATTCTTCAATTTGATAAATTAATTTACGGGAAGAAAAGCTTTGATTTTCTAATATCGTAGCATAATTTTTATCCTCTTTTGCAAGAGAAAACAGATATGCATCAGCTTCTTTTTGATAGCTTTCAGTGATTTGATAACCGTCTATTTCATATTCTAATTCGTAATCTGCCTTGCGTAAAACAAGGAAAATTATAAGAAAAAGAAAAAGAAAAATCACAATTAAAGCAATTGTTCTTCGTCTTTGTTTAATGTTTTTCATGGGGATGTTGCGCATAATTCTTTTTTTCTTCCATCATAAATTCAGAAATAACGGTTTCTAGTTCGCCCAATGAATCTTTAGCAAGATTTGAAATGGTCAATTGTTCTTTAATGGTATCAATGACAATTTTACCCCAAAAAATCGTTTCATAGACTTGCATATCGTTATATAAGTCAGGTGTTATACTATTTAAGGCATACCCAAATAAAACTCTTTTTTGACCAATTAAAATTCGCTTATTGGTAATTGCTATTACTGCGGTTTGAAATATATCAAGCATACTATCATTTTTTTGACCGGCAAAAGCATACGTAACTACTTCTCCAGGATTTATATGTTCATCGATGACACGGGCATTTTGATATAAACGCCATGCAACTGTAGTTGGATATTTTTTTTTGAATTCTTTTACAAGCTCATAACAAGACATAGACTTCACTTTCCTTTCAATATCATTGTATCAAAAAAGAAGCAAATTTGCATCTACTTCTTATACTTCTTTTGTATTTCCTGTCCAAGTCCATCCTTCTAGATCTTTTGTTTTGCTCCATATCTTTTCTTCAGTTGCTGTCGTTGTATCATTTTCTGTGGCTAAGATTCTTTCTGTTGCATTTGTCTTAATGCATTGATTACCTGATAGATCATACCCATTTGGACAACGATAAGCGATAAATTCTGTTTTTGAAGGAATTATACACCTTGTACCATTTAAAGTTGCTTCGCTGTTAGAACAATAATAGTAACTCTCTGTTTTAGTCTTTTTATAACAAACGGTTGATGATCCAGAACCTCTTTTCGTATATCCTTCTGGGCATGTATAACTTTCTTCGTCATCTATAATTGGTGAGGTTGTTTTAACACATCTATTATCGCTTGTTAAGTCGTATCCGGAAGCACAGTAAGGAGTTTTAGCAGTTACTTTGGTAGCGTTTTCGTAACGATAGCAAGTTGCATCTTCTCCTGAACCTCTTTTTCTATAACCGTCTGGACATGTGTAGTTTCCATCTGTTCTTTTATAGCTTGCTTCTTCGTAAGTATAGCATTCACTTTCATCACTAGTCAAACTATAATTGCCTGTACAATAACGTTGTTCATACGCTTCATCGTAATGTTTACATATACTACCAGATAAAGTATCGTCATCATCACAAACCTTGACATATTTCCGAATATATTTACGATAAGTAATCGTGCCATTATCATTATAAGTGTCCACTTCATAACGCACTGTGTCGCTTTCTAGTTTATTGATATCTTTATTTTCGCTGTACTTTACTTTTCCATCAAAGAGCCAATCACTTAACTCTTTTGAAGCTGTGTAGGTTGTATAGCATGCGTTGCGTGAAGAGTCTTTTTTACCTGTCAAACATTTTAAAGAATAATCTTTTGTTACATAACATTCGTCTCCATTAATTAAAGTTCCTCTTTGACAATAGGCTTTGCGATTTGAATAGTTTGTCGATGTTGTAAATAAACATCTTGAACCACTTGGCGTTCCTCCATTTGGACAGGTATATGTTGTGTTCGAACGGTATTTTGTAGGAGTTTCTTTGATGCATGTTCCATTTTGAAGAGTATAGCCATTTGGACATTTTAAATTGTTTTCATTAGTTACTATAATTGGCTCAGCATATTCGTATTCTGTATCACTTCCTTTATATTTTGCTTTAACATTTTTCTCTGGAGTTACGCGGTAAATTGGAGTGGCCGAAATTATTTCAGTATTATTAGTACTTAAGCAATACCGACCATTTTTTATATATCCTTCTGGACAAGTGTATTCTTCTTTGGTTGTTACTACTCTTTTTAATTCATACAACACCGTTACTTCTGAAGGAGAGTCTGTATCATTTGGTGAAGCATAGGTTACACTGTAGGTAGCTTCTTGAGCTTCGCCTCCACAGCTCAAATAAATATTAAGGTCATAGTTTGTATCTGTTTTTTTAATCAAAGATGCATAGCTGTATTCATAGCTACAGACATTTCCTTCTTTATCTTTCAACTCTTTGATTAAATTTGTTTCTATCATATCTTTAAGTAAAAGTATTACTTCTTCGTTTATTTCATAAGGGCGATTTTCTTCTTCTTTGTAATAGTTATATGCTACTTCTTTCATCGTTTCCATATTTTCTGTAAATGATTTCTTATTTGAATTCATTTGAATACGGGTCACAATAAAAATAATAATAAAGGCAAAGACTAAGAATATGGCAAACTTAATCAAAATTGAAATCCAGTCTGCCTTTATAGACAATATTTTTTTACTTTTTTTGGTATCCGTTACTTCTGTGGTTGCAACCTCTTGGTTTTTTATGGCTGTATCATTTGTTTTGGCTGTTTTATCTCTTTTTTCTTTTTTAATTTTACCGTTACTTTCTTTAAAAATAAACTTGCTTTCTTTTTTATTCTTTTTGGTTGGCTCTTTTTCTTCGTACATCTTAAACTCCCCCTTTACCAAAAAAGCTTTTATATGAGCCTATCATATCAGTTTCTATTGGAAAAAGCAAGTTTTTGTGCTATAATATCGTTACTCGGGGCAGTAATTGGTTTCGACCTGAATTACTAATTGAGACTGCAAGTAGTAGGCATACTTTAAATGCACAAATTAAAATTAAATGACGAAGATAATTCGTATGCTTCTTTCGGAGCTTTCGCTCCTACATTTGCCTAATTTAAGGTAGAAGAAGGCTTTTATTCACTTTCTCTTATAGGGTGTTTAAGGGTTCATAAATATAAGATATATAAAATTATTTTTCCTTAGATAGTTTTATGAATATTTATAAGGATCGCATAATATTTTGGTGGGTTGGATCCATGTTTTATGTTAAATCAATTCCAACTAAACTTGTAGACGTTTCAAGATAGGATTTATGGGACAGGAGTTCAAATCTCCTCTGCTCCACCATTTTTTGCAAGAATGGCGGAATGGTAGACGCGCTACTTTGAGGGGGTAGTAAGCTTATGCTTGTGAGAGTTCAAGTCTCTTTTCTTGCACCAGATTGATAGGAAACTCGAACTTTCGAGTAGCAATAGAAAACGGCTTATCAAAAAGTCGTTTTTATGATATTATGGATATGTCAAAGAAACTTTTGTGAAGTAAAGTGTTAGTTGGTGGTTATATGAAAAAGAAAGATTTATTTATTTTTGCATTTTGTTTAATATGTTTACTTATTCCAAATATGGTGTCGGCTCATCCTGGTAAGACTGATAGTAGTGGTTGTCATGTGTGTCGAACAAATTGTGAAAAATGGGGACTAAGTCAAGATGAACGGCATTGTCATAATGGTAATACATACACGAATTCTAAAGGCCAAACCTTTAATTCAGATGGATCTATGACTGGCGATTCTTCAAGCCGAAACAATTCAGACAATAGTACAAATATCGATAATAATACAAATAATAGTAATAGTAATACGAACAATAACAAAGCAAATAACAATTCAAACAATAATACTAATAATAACTCAAATAAACAACCATCTGTTCCTACTGAACCTTCAAAAAGTAGTGATAATACATTAAAGTTAATTACTATTGATGGTGAAAATATTGAAATAGCTGATCAAATGAATTATAAAACCAAAAATGAAGAAATAGAGATTTTTGTATTAACAAATGATAGTAAAGCTACTTATACCATTAATAATAATTCTTTGAGTGTTGGAATAAATACAATTGAAATCCAAGTTACTGCTGAAAATGGGGATGTGAAGAACTATACTATATTAGTAAATAGGGAAAAATTAAGTAACAATACAAACATAAAAATTATTATCGATAATAAAGAAGTGAATTTTGTTTCTGGGAAAGCAGATGTTAATGTGACTTCCGATACAAAAAATCTAAATTATAAATATGAGTTAGAGGATGAAAATTCACAAGTTAAAGTTACTGGAGATAAAAATTTAGAACTCGGAAAAAATATTGTGTCTTTTACGGTGATAGCTGAAGATGACACTAAAGTGATCTATGAGTTAACAGTTAATAAAGATACTGAGAATAATGAAACTACAAATACAATATTAGGCTTGATAGCTATTGGTGGCATCGGTTACTGGGGTTATCATTTCATCCAAAAGAGGAAGAAAAATAGTTAATTATCAATAAATATATAAAGAATGTAAAATAATGGTATTTTCAACTCACGTCATTTATTTTATATTCTTTTTTCTTATGAAGGTTTTTAAAAAAGTTGGCTTCAAGGGATAGTATCATCTCGTGATTAGGCGCTTTTTTAAAATTCATTTCTATCAACACGCATGATGTGAATGAATTTTAAGACGAAGTATTTTGTAGTATTTATATCTTGGATATGATTAATAAACGTCTTTCAAAAATCGTATTCTTAAGTTTTGTTTTAAGCTTAAAAAGCTTACTTTAAGTTGAATTATCTATAATGGGTGATTTATACTATTCTTAATAAGGAAGTGATTCAATTGGTAAATTATTCTGCAAAAGTTAATAAGACGGATAGTTCACAAGTAGAAGTGTATTTTAGTGATGCTTGTTATGCTCCTTTATTCAAAAGCGATTTAGAAGCAAATTCTTTTTATCTTTTTGAGCATGATTTTACAATGGGAGATATTCAGAATATTTCTATAGATATTACCATACCTTCTACTAAAAAAATTCGCATATGGACAAGCCATAGTGATATTCATGAATATTTATCTTTTTTATATTTTTGTGCCCATTTTAAAGGAGAAAATATCTCAGTCATATTTGTAGATGATTACGCCCAAGACTTGTTCTCTTTAGGTACTGCTACTTGCAAGGAAGTTTCGGAGTTACTTAAATATGAGAAAACATTATCTGTCTTAGATAGAAAAAAATACATTCAAGAATGGGAAAGTCTTTGCCATGAGAATGGAGATTTAAGAATCTTTAACAATAAAAAAGTTATTTCTGTTTCTTATGACTACTTTGATAAGAAAATTAAAACGGCTTATCTCAATAACTCAAAACAGCTCTATCCTGCAATTGCTACACTTATGGCTAGTGATACTGAAAATCATTTTGCTGATTTTATTTATAAGTTTTTACTTCAACGCTATATTACAAATAGGTCAATTTCAGATGTTCAAATTATGCTTCAAAAGGATGAATTCTTTAAAAATAAAGATTTAAAAATTACACCTATTCAAAAATGGAATAAGAACACAAAATTTTTGTTAGAAATGAATGATAAAAAATATCTTTTAGTACTTGGAGAAAAGAACTTGCATAAGTATAAAAAACGTTTAGAACTTATTGGAGATTATTTTAAAAACTTGGCTCAGGTTGTTTACTTTAATGAAAATGATTCTTATTTATTATTAGCATATTATGGCAATGGTGAAGGAATTCCTCTAGCTAAATGTCAGTTAGATTATGAAGATCAAAAATGGGTTTTTAATTCTTTAAAAGCTATATTAGATGAGATACATTCTCATAAAATTCCTTTTATTAACTTGTCTATTCATTTTCAAAATAATGATTGGTATGACTTTATTACTTCTTATATGAAGTTTTATGCCGATTACGCTTTGGAGCAAAATGATTTAACCGTAGAGGATTATGATTTTATTTTTGAACTTTTAGAAAAAAATAAAACTTATTTTACAACTGTTTCTTTAAATTATTTACATGGCGATATTAACCCTGATAATGTTTGTGTCGACCTTAAGAAAAGAAAAGTTTATTTGATTGACTTTGATGATTTTCTAGTTGGTGATTCTTTGTATGAATATGCTAAAATGGAACGCTTTAAAGATATTCTTTCGTTCCAAACATTTAAAGAGATTTACTCTGCAGATTTTGATAACTATGTTATTTACTTGCTTTATCTTTTAAGAGAATATTTGCTAACTTATTGGTTTGAAAAAACAAATGATTTTGATTATCAAAAGTCATATGAAAATTTTCATCAAATCATAGAAGAATTGAAAGGAAGAATATAATGGAATTAAAATGGGATTTAAGTAATTTATTTTCTAATACGGATGCTTTTTATCAAGAAATTGAACTAGTTAAAGAAAGTGTTCAAAATATTTCACACTATAAAGACAAAATTCTTAATGCTCAGAGTCTTTTTGAACTTTTAAATCAATCATGGGGTATTAAACGGAGAGCTAATACGATTTTAGTGTATGGTTCTTTAAGGTATTATAAAAATGTTCATTCTGAAGAATGTATTCAAATGAAAAAAGTAGCCGAGAGTTTGTTTAATCAGATTAATTTGACTTTGCGTTTTGTTGATCAAAAAATTATTGAATTAGGTTCAGCTAAAATTGACAGTTTTTTTACCGAAAATGCCAAATTGGCAACTTATTCTTTAGTTATAAACAATTTATTGCGAAAACAAAAACATGTTCCTGATCATCTAGCCACGGTCAAAATTAATGATTACACAAACAAGATGCAAGAAGAGCTTGATTTGTATAATAGTTGGCTCCGTGATATTTCCTATGGAACGATTGAAATAGATGATAGACAAGTAGAACTTTCTGCTTCTAATGTGAATAAGTACTTGGCTTCTCGAGATCGGGAAACTAGAAAACAAACTTACTTAAGTTTAAATCAGTCTTTTAAAACGCAAGAAGATGATTTTGCTAAAATTTTAAATTCTTTATTTCACTATAGAATTCTTAATGCTCAACTGGAAAATTATTCTTCCGTTTTAGAAAAAGAACTATTTGAAGAAAACATTGATCCTAAAATTATTGATGTTCTTATTCAAACAGTTTCACATCATTTACCTCTCATGCAAGAGTATTTGAGTTTAAAGGGTTCTTATCTTCAAATTGATGATCCGCATCTTTATGATTTTGGTGTACCTTTAGACCAGAAAGAAAAAGTTGCTTATACTCTTGAGGAAGCAATCATAATTATCTTAGAAGCTTTAAAGCCTCTTGGACAGGAATATTTGGATGTTGTTTTAATGTTACTTAATGGTCATGTAGATGCGATACCGGACGAAAACAAACATCAATCTATTACTTTTTCATGGTGGTCTTATTCATTTTTAAATTTTAAGGGTTCTTATGGTGATTTAAAAAATTTAATTCATGAACTTGGTCATATTGTTAATTATTATTTATCTTCTAAAAAGCAAGCTTTTCCATATATGGATAGTACTGTTTTTGTTGGTGAAACAGCATCTATAGTCAACGAAATTTTACTCAATCAATATTTATATAGGCATGCAAACTCTCTAGAAGAAAAACTTTTTTATTTAAGTAAAGAGATTGAAAATTTTGTCACCTCTGTATTTAAGCAAACCATGTATACCGAGTTTGAAAATAAGTTGTATTCATTAAAAAATGAACAAGAACTTACGCCAGAAATTTTAGCTAGTACTTATGCTCAACTTTTAAAAAAATACTACGGTCCTCAAATTGTTTGTGATGATTTAGCTCAAATAGAATGGACAAGACTTGGAAAATTATATCGTTGGAGTTATTATCCTTATAAATATGCGACTGGGCTACTCATTGCTAGTGCGGTTGTTCATTCTTTAAATCAAAAGTCTTTATCCAAAGAAGAGTATTTATCGTTTTTAGCTTCAGGGAGTAGCTTGTATTCACTCGATTTATTAAAGATGCTCCATATTGATTTTTCAAACACACAAATTATAGAGGAAGGTTTTAAAGTTATGGAACAAGACATTAGAAACTTTGAAAGCTTATTAAGAAAAAAAGTGAATAGAAATCTTTTTTAGATCTATTCATTTTTTTATAAATCTATATTAAAAGCATAGTCATAGCTTATATTTTTATAAAATTCAGTTTCAATAAAACTTTTTTTTATGTGAAAACTCTACTATATCTTTTGATTTATAATCTTGAAAATATCCTTTTACTTTTGTTATTGTATTTAATTCATCTTTATTAAAAATTGCAATGTCATTTTTGGTAATTTGTTTGATTTTATGACATTCATAGTCTTTTTCATATTCTACTTGATATTGAATCAGATGTTTTTCTATACAGTAATCTAATATTTTCTCATAACAATTTGGTACCGGTCCATAATCTAGTTTTGCATATTCTAAACCAGTAATTGATGCCCCAAAATTTTTATAGTATAAAAAATCAGCGTAAAACATTTCTTTTAATAATTTCGTTTTTAATACACCATCACTCGATAAAATTAGAATCATATTTACTATTTTTTTGTTATTCAATTCTGTATAACCATTGAATTCTGTAAGCTCACTTTTTTTCTCTACTTCCTTATCACTTATTACATTGCTTTTGTTTATTTGTTCTTTTATTTTACAATACTCTTTCGCGGTAAAATGATTTTTCAGCAAGAAGAATGTTTAATAAATACTTCAATTCGCAAAATTCATAAATTGTTAAAAAATCCAGGAAAATAAAGGGATAAAAATATTTTGAATGTAAAAAAACTGAAAATTTCACTAATTTTTATTTTAAACCAGAAGCCAATCATACTAAATTTTCATTAACTTATATAAGTTTTTAGTACATATTTGTTCATAAAATCCCTTATTTTTTCTTAAAAACTAAATTTTGCGAATTGAAGTTAATAAATAGATTATATTTTTATAAAGATGTAGATGTCTTGCATTGTATTTATCTTTTTGTTGCATGTAGTTAGGATTAATTGAGGTTTATTTGTGTCAAGGATACTAATCGTACCAGTTTTGGGTTCATGAATAATTTGGGTTAATTTATATTCATAACTTTCATTTAAATAATGTATTACTGCTTTGTCTTCTATTGTTAACTGATCTAAGTTTTTAAAAAAGGCAATGCTACTACTTCCTGAATGGCTTGCTAAAATGAAAGGACAATTTTCATTTGGATAACAGTTTTTAGAAATTAGCTCAATATTTTTCTCTACGGTATTTTCTTCGGATTCATAAGCATAAAAGCCTCTTTTTAAATTTAATTTTGGAATTTCTAAGACTCCAATATACGTTTCTTCATCGACTGTAATATTTATATTTTCCTTTTGAACTTGTTCAAAGAAAGCTTCTACTTTTTGATCATTTATTTTTTCATGATTTTTTGTTTTTTCATAAGAAACGAGAAAAAGCATACTAGTTAAAAGTATTAACAGTATGACAATTATTTTTTTCATTTTTTCTTTCTCCTAACCAACACGCTATTGGAATTGTTGGCATTACGGCAACTCCATTTTGATAAGTTTGTGGAACTTTGTAGTTAATTAGTAAAATTTCATTTGTTACAATTTCCGTTTCTTCATCCATATAAAATAATTCCATATCAATAGCTCTTTCATCTATGACGTAGCCTTCTAAGGGTTTCTTTTCTTTAATATAATATTTTCCTAGGGGAAGGTTATCAAAAACAATTTTACCAAACTCGTCTGTTTTGGCTTTCTTAATCAACTCATCTTTAGCATAAAGAAGTTTATGTTCACTGTCAAAAATAGCTTCTTTGGCATATAATTCAAATTCTACTCCCTCTAGGGTAAGATGATCTTCATTTGCTTTATAGATCGTAAGCTCGCCTCTTACTGGTTTGTTTTTAAATTCAACCAAAATGATATCTTCACTATTCTGATTTACTGTAACGGTTATTTTTGTCTCATTCCATAAATATCCTTCGATTTTATTTTTTACTTCTTCAATGACATAAGTTGATGGAAACAATTCATTCGTGGTAAACTCGCCATATTCATTGGTTTTAAATGTACAACTAGGATTTTCACATACATATTTATTGCGAACAGTGTCGTAAATTTTAAATTCAATGTTTGCTAGATAAATTCTTTTGCCTGTTGTAGCATCTTTTTTGATGAGCCTTATTTTCTTTGTATACGGCTCATTAACTAGACTTATTTTTACTTCATCGGTTGTGCGATCATCTATCACAAATTCTGTTGTTTCTGATAAGATATAATTTTCTTTTCCTTTTACTTGCACTAACTCATATTCATCATATGGAAGGGTAACCCAGGCATTACCTTTTTTATCTGTCTTTAACGTTGTAACAACTTTATTAGTTGTTTTACTTATCACATTAAATATAGCGCCTTCTTCTGGTAAAGTAAGTTCCTTTTCCTCTAGATATTGTTTGTTTAAACTTAATTTTATTTTCTTTTGCTTATCATAAGCAGTGATAGTTATTTCCTTTTGGTCCTTTGATAAGGTAAAGGGATATTCTTTAATATCCAGTTCATAACCATAAGGACTTTCTATTTCTTTAAGGTAGTAACTCCCTAAAGGAAGATTGCTTGATATGGCTTCACAGTTTTTAATTGTTAATGTTTCGACTAAGCTACCATCTTCTTTATAGATTCCGTAAATGGCATTTTCTAAAGTTGCTTTTCCTTTGGAACTACATTGTTTTGTGTCTTCATCATATTTAATTAATTTTACTCGTCCTGATGTAGCTTCGTAGGATAGTTTTATGGTGTGATCTACTCTTCCAGGTTGCAACAAATCTTGACCTGTACTATGGTAATATACGACCATATCTCTTGGCCAGAATATTTTGTTCTTTAGTTCTAGGACGATTTGTGTATATGCTGTTTCTTTAGATGGTGCGATTGTTAAGGTTGTTCCTTCTAGTTTAACATCATCTGTAGAAGAAGTTAGCTTGTAGTTTGCTAAGGCAGCATCTTGTAGCTCTAAAGTTTCGCCTACTGAGAGCTCATAGTGATTATTTTTTATTTGAGGTACTTCTGGATATTCGTTGACTAACCTTTCTAGTTCCTCTATTTTTTCTTTGATTTCTAATGGCATATCAATTACATAAGCCCATGGATTACTTGGATTATTTTGACTCGTAAATTGAACTTCACGGCCAACTAAACTCCAGATTTTCACTTGGGTTGCAATTAACCATTCATTGCTTGTGTGTCCTGTATAGCCGTATCCATAAAAGGCATATTTAGCTATGGTTCGTAAAAGTTCTTCACTTATTCCTAAGTGACTTGCCATTTCAGCGGTTGTAATATTTCCATATTCAATATACTCTTCACTAGATAATGATGCACCAGGTTCGATGCAATAGGCAACACGATGATTATCTGTACGATAAAACATTTCGAAATCGCCCCATTTACCATTTTGATCGACAAAATGGTATGTGCCAATAAATTTTGAGGTAAATGTCGTGGCTTTAACATTTACTAGGTTCGCTGCTGCTAAAATTATAAACAGCACTAAAATTTTTTTCATTTTTTTCATCTCCTACTTTTATATACCGGTTCTTTTTTCTGATTCCTTCTTTTTGAGAAAAAAAGTAGTCGACAAATTTTGCAAGAAAAAAAAGTTACTTTTGAAACCTAAAGGAATAGTAAGTAACTTGATAATTTTTGGGTTCAATTTCATTTAATTTATCAATAAGTTTTTGCTCTTCTTCGTTTGGAACAATATACCATGAAAAGATATATTTTTGGGTATAATTTAACTCTTTAAAAAGTCTTTCAATGTCTTCAATGGTAAAATGGTTTTTGTTTTGATAGGCTTTACCTTTAAGTAGCCTATCAATATTTTTAACACTGGAAGCATTTTCTATTTCACCAATGATCATTCCGCCTTCTTTAAGATACGTACTTATTTTGGCTAGAAATTCTTTTGGATTTGGTGTTTCTTCTAAAATTTGACCGATTAATATCACGTCATATGTATTTAAAGGAAGCTCTTCTTCTTTGAATACCGGGATAAATTTTTGGGCAAAAATGGCTTTGTTCATGTCTTTTTCAACACCGTCTATTTGAATATTTTTATAAATGTATTTTATTTTCAAGGCATTTGCGCCTAATCCACATTGCCAATCTAATACATGGTTTGTCGGTTCTAATATTTTTAATGATGCATCTTTTATTTCATCAAAGGCAAAAGAAGAAAATCCCCATTTATCTAAGAAGTACTCACGATTTTTGTTTAGTATCGGATAAAAGGTATTTAAATTTTTACGAAAAGCAGTTCCTAAATAATGATGAATAAAGACGTCATGACATAGTATTAAACGATAGTTTTCTTTTAGTATACGTAAACAAAGATCATTGTCTTCAATATATCCTGGAGTATAGGCTTCGTCTAGTGTTTTGATTTTATTTATGACTTCTCTTTTTATTAAAAGACAAAAACCAATTAGAAACACTTTCTCTTCCCAGCGATTTGGATCTGATATATTGTTTTTTAAAGCTTTCTCTTGCATTTCTGAAAATGTTTCGTAAGTAAAATCAGATCCTTGAAGATTTTCATCTTGATTACACGTTGGACCAACTGCGCCAATAGAGGCGTCACTGTAAAGACAGGTTTGTAAGTTTTTTAACCAATTAGCTGTTACTATAGTATCATTGTTTAAAAGAAGAATGTCATTTTCTTTACTTGCTAGTTCTATTCCTTGATTGCAACCTTTAGGAAAGCCCAAGTTTTCTTCATTGTAAATTACTTTTAAATTCTTTTGTTTTTTTAACCACTCTACGGTTTGATCTGTGGAATGATTATCAATAATAATTAGTTCATAAGTACCCTCTTCTGTGTATTTTTGGATACTTTCAAGACAACCTTTGGTATATTCTAAGTTATTGTACGTTAAAATAATTATGGAAGTTTTATGCATTTTATCACCAGTATAGTTTATGCGTTAGACATGTAAAAAGCACCTTTGGAAAAGATGCTTTTTGAATTAAAAATCTCTTAGTGTAGCTTGCAACTCTTTAGTTACGCCTTCAATAATAGTATGAAATTGAGTCATGACTTCTTCATCTGTTAATGTACGAGTTGGATCCATAAAAGTTAGTTTGAACGCTAAGGACTTTTCATCTTCTTTGACATGGCTACCGGTATAAACATCGAAGACTGTAGCGTACCCTAGTAAGCGTCCACCTTTTTTCTTAATAATTGCTATAATGTCTGAAGCAGATATGTCTTTTTTTACAACAAAGGCAACGTCTTTTTCAATACTTGGATATTTAGGTGCTTCTTTATATTTGATTGGTTTTACTGGACTCATTAAAGCACTTAATGATAGTTCAAAGACATACACTTCATCTTTTAAAATGTTTGGATGTACTCGACCAATGATACCAATTGGTTTTCGATCTAGCAAAATATTAGCTGAGATGCCTGGATGAAGATCTTTTTCACTAGTTTTTTCAAAACTATAACGATTATGAAAGCCAAGACTGTCTAGTAAATCTTCAACCATTCCTTTTACAACATAAAAATCTACTTTCATATTTTCTTGTTTCCATGAATTTGTAATGAAGTTTCCTTTTAATAAGCCGGTTACTTTAGAATCTTCTTCATAGTTTTTATCATAAACTTTGCTCACTTCATAAAGGAAAATATTTTCTACTTTACGGGCTTTATTGTATTGATAAACATTGATTAAAGATGGAATTAGAGTTGTTCTTACAACAGACTTATCCACACTCATTGGGTTAGGTAAGATGGCATGTTCTTTTTCTTCATAAGTGAATTTTGCAGCCATTTCTGGAGAAACTAACGTATATGTTTTTGTTTCATTTAAACCATAAGCCCGAAGTCTTTTGGATAAAAATTTACGATAAGCAACGTCACCAATATATTCGCCTTTTTTGATTGGAACGTTTGGTAAAGTAGATGTTAGGTTATGGTAGCCATATAATCTACCAATTTCTTCGGCAATATCATTGACGTTTGGATCAATGTCTAAACGACGTGATGGAATCGTTACCGTAAAAGTGTCTTCATCTAGAGTATAAGGGAAATCTAGACGATTTAGTTCTACTTCCATGTCTTTTGTATCTATAGTAATTCCTAGTAAATTATTTATTTCTTCAGCTTTAAAGGTAACTGTTTTTGGTGTTTTGTTCGTTTCATCATGTTTTAATGTGCCTTCTAAAATTTTTGCATTGGCGTATTTTTCAAGGAGATAACAAGCTCTGTCGATAGCCATATTCGTATATTCGTATGATAAGCCCTTGCCATATCTAATGGAAGCTTCACTGCGAAGATTTAAACGATTAGATGTGTTTCTAATGCTTACTGAATCAAAAATGGCACTTTCAATTAAAATATTTTTAGTGTTTTCATCAACATCTGTATTTAATCCTCCCATTACCCCTGCGATGCAAACAGGATGATCGCCATCTGTAATGACTATGTCGGAGATATTAAGTATTCTATCTCTATGGTCTAAGGTCGTAATGGTTTCATTTTCTTTAGCATCACGAACAATGATCTTGTTTCCTAATTTATCTTTATCAAAGAAGTGAAGTGGTTGACCAAACTCAAGCATGACATAGTTTGAGATATCGACAACGTTGTTGATTGGGCGCATACCTGCCTCAATTAGACGTTTTTGAATAAATTTTGGTGACTGTTTAATTTCAACATCTTTCACCATTCTAGCTAAATAGTATGGACATCTTTTTGTTTCTACTTTTAAGGAGAAGTGATCTTTGATATTCTCTTTAATTGTCGTGAATTTTAGTTCTGGTAAAGTTACTTTTTTATTTAGAATTGCGGCGATTTCATAAGCAAAGCCAATATGATAATAGCAGTCATTATTACGGTGCTTGTGAATATCTAATTCATACAAAGTAGAATCCAATCCCAAAGCTTTTAAGGCATCTTCACCTATAGGTAAAGTAGCATCGCCTTCATAAATTCCTTTATTGTAATTTTCTTCTGTTTTTTCTTCTAAACCAAGTTCAAATAAGGCACAGATCATTCCTTCTGATTCAACATCACGAATTTTACTTTTTTTGATTTCGACATTGCCTGGTAAAATGGCTCCTGGTAGGGCTACGATAACGGTTAATCCTTCTCTTACATTTGATGCACCACAGACAATTTGTTTTATTTCAGTTCCTACATCTACTTTACATACATGTAAGTGGTCACTATTAGGATGAGAACTACATTCTAAAACTTTACCAATAACTAGGTTATCGATATGATTACTAATCACTTTTTCAATATTTATCCCAGCCTCGGTAATTTTTTTGGCTAATTCTTTTGGGTCTAAACCTGCAATATCTATATAATCACTAACCCATTCTAAACTAATCATTTTTTTCTTCCTTTCTATCAAACGTTTTTACTTCACGTAGATCTGTCATGTAAAAGGTACGAATATCTTTAATTCCATATTTTAACATGGCTAGTCGTTCAGCCCCAAAGCCAAAAGCAAAGCCACTCCAAATCGATGGATCATAACCACAATTTCTTAAAACATTGGGATGAACCATTCCAGCTCCAGCTACGGTAATCCAACCACTATTTTTACAAATGGAACAACCTTTACCTTTACAATTGAAACAACTGATATCTAATTCTACAGACGGTTCTGTAAATTGATAATAGCTTGGACGAAGGCGGACACTGGTGTCTTTACCAAATAATCTCTTGGCAACTACATCAAATGTTCCTTTTAAATCTGTTAAGTGAATATTTTTGTCGACTAATAGTCCTTCGATTTGCATAAATTGATGGGAATGTGTTGCATCGTCATCATCACGGCGATAGGTTTTGCCTGGACAAATCATCCGAACTGCTTTTTCTCCTTTGTTTGCTAGCATAGAACGAATTTGAACTGGAGAAGTCTGACTACGAAGAAGAATTTCATCATCTTTAAGATAAAAGGTGTCTTGAGCATCACGAGCTGGATGACCCTTAGGAATGTTTAATAACTCAAAGTTGTAACGGTCTTCTTCGATTTCTGGTCCGTCCATAATATCGTACCCCATACTCATAAATAGGCTTTCGATTTCTTCAACGAGTTTTTCTAAAATATTAGGGCTACCCATTGCTACTTTGGTTGAAGGTAAGCTTATATCTATAGCTTCTTCTTGTAATTTTTTTTCTAATAAAGCTTGTTCAAAGCTACTTTTCTTTTCGTCATATAAAGTTTGAAAAGCATTTTTCAAAGCATTTACTTTTTGACCATATTCTTTTTTTTCTTCGTTAGGTATTTCTTTGATTTTACTATTTAATTCTGTAATAATACCTTTTTTTCCTAAATATTTTACTTTTAGTTCATTTAAATCTGTTAAATTTTCGACTAATGATATTTCTTGTTCAAATTGTTTTTTTATTTCTTCCATTTTATTTTAACCTCAACTTTCTAATTACTTCATTTCTGTTTTCATCTGTGACATGATAAGCAGATAGGCCAATTTGAATTGCTCCTAGATAATCTTTTTTATAGTCATCGCCAATCATTATACAGTCTTCAATAGGAGTTTTACCAACGGCTAACTTATAGCTTTCCGGGCTTGGTTTTAAGGCAATATCTCCGCCAATAATGGTGTCGAAGTACTGGAGCAACCCAACTCTGTGTAGTTTTTCTTTTTGAGCTTTTGTAAACCAATTGCTTAATAAAACCAATCTCTTATTTTGATCTGCAAGCCAAATAATAAAATTAGCCATTTCAGGAATTGCTGTAACCGTTCCTTTGAAATCGGACCATTCTTCGATGACATAAGGTGGGATGTTAAATCCATAATTTGCAAAGTGATCGCTTAAACTTTTCGCTTCATACCTTTTATATAATTCTTCATAGCTTATTAACAATTCATATTTATGAGGTAAAAAATATTTTGCTTCTTCACCTATTTGACTTTTAAAAAAAGCTTCCTCCCATTGATAATTGGTTTTTGTTATTGTTTCATCTAAGTCAAAAATGTATTTTGTAGCCATCCACATTCCTCCCAAAAAACAAAAAAAACTATAAACATAAGGACGAGATAACCCGTGGTACCACCTTATTTTATAGTTTTGACTATACACTTTAATTCTTTAACGCAGAAATACGAGTAAAGCTCCCATGATGAAATTCATTTGTTCATTTTCTCAAAAGCACTTTCAGCCGACGATGCTTTCTCTCTAAAGAGGTAATGAAGAAACTACTTAGTCATGTTCTTCGCTTCATAAATGTATTTTAGCACGTGTTTATCTGCTTTGCAAGATTTTCTTTTTCTTAAAACTTCAATTCGCAAAATTCATAAATTGTTAAAAAATCTAGGAAAATAAAGAGATAAAAATATTTTGAATGTAAAAAAACTAAAAATTTCACTAATTTTTATTTTAAACCAGAAGCCAATCATACTAAATTTTCATTAACTTATATAAGTTTTTAGTACATATTTGTTCATAAAATCCCTTATTTTTTCTTAAAAACTAAATTTTGCGAATTGAAGTTTCTTAAAAAGATGAAGGAAAAGGAAACCAATGATTGTTACTATTATGGCAAACGCAATTGATACGAAGATACCTGTCCATGAAACAAATTCTTTTTTCTTTACTACGGTTAGATTACCTGCATTCACTTCTTTTAAAACATCATAGGGATTTTCTTCTTCGGCTAATTTGTTTAAAGCAAGTTTAATCTTTTTATTGTCACTTTCTTGATATCCTTTAAAGACATACTCGCCAATAACTAAGTATGGATAACCATCAGCTTCATCTTGAAATTTAGACGCGATGCGTTGATAAGTTTTAAAGTTTTCAACATCTTCTTTTACTTCATAACTCACTATATTTACTTTTTCATTATATCCGTCCGCCATTATAGTGGATAAGTATGTTATTAATTCTTTGCAATATTTACATCCTGAACCGCGAAATAAGTAAACTGTGGGCAAGGTAGTACTATTTACTTTTTCAACATAGTTGCATTCTAGATTTTCTTTTTCACATGCTTCTTTTAAAGTTTCTGCTTGGGTAATTTCGATTCCAAAAAACATTAAAATGAAACATAAAACCATTTTTTTCATTACTCGGTCATTCCTTTCGTTTTGTTGTTGTAGCATCTATTTTAAATGGTATCTTTCTTCAAAGTTTTTGATGTATTTCTTGCGAATCAACGGAAGAACTTGGGATGCAACTTCAATTGGTGTATCATCGATATTCATATAGTCTGTATCTAAAAAAAGGAAATTTTGCGTTGTTGTTTCTAAAAATGTTCTTAGTTTTCTTAAACTGATTAAGTAGACGTATATATCACTATATACGTCCCTTTCAGATCTGGGCGTGCA
>ERZ1643251.1611-NODE-1611-length-25276-cov-41.201776_pt1 | contig 25276 bp, 22 predicted proteins | sample MGYA00579261_ERZ1643251 | MGnify/ENA primary metagenome ERZ1643251 (study PRJEB29033, sample SAMEA4952267) | chicken gut metagenome | biome: Broiler Chicken; feature: Gastrointestinal Tract; material: Caecum | place: Ireland | collected 2018 | study: Broiler... | reverse complement strand
CACAAGGCGGGGGAAGGCCCCGCCTTTGGTGGGTCTTTGGTGACTTTCTGCCCACTCAGAAAGTCACCCTGCGGAGCAAACCCTGGCTGGCAAGCCTGAGACTGTGAGGTGAAACGGTCAATCCCTCCGTCTCGTCGGTGCGGACTGTGTATCCCTCGCCTCGCCCCTGAGAGGCGGGACAAGTCTCGCTCACGCCGTCGCACCTCCTCTCCCCACCAAACCCGCTTGCGCTGGGCTTTGGCGGGGGCCCCATCACGCCGGGCCACCTCCCTTTGCACAAGGGAGGCGTTAAGCCCTTCCCTTTCCCCCATTTTTGGTGTACACTGTGGACAGTCTTACACAAGAAAGGAACCTACCATCATGTCCAAGAAAAAGAACAAGAAGTCCAACCCCCACTCCGCCCCCCAGCCCAAGGCCAAATCCACCCAGCCCGCCAAGAAGTCCAATCCCCTGGTGTGGGGCATCGGCGCCATTGTGGTGGTGGCCATTCTCATCATCGCCGCCGTAGTTCTGACCCAGAAGCCCTCCACCACCTCCGGGGCCCAGAACTCTGCCAATCCCACCGCCACCACCAGCGCCGACACCTACACCCCGCCCGCTCTGGAGGAGGACGTGACCTACACCGCCAAAATCGACGTGAAGGACTACGGCACCATCACCGTGGAGCTGGACCAGTCCGCCGCCCCCATCACCTGCGCCAACTTCGTGGAGCTGGCCAACAGCGGCTTCTATAACGGCCTGACCTTCCACCGCATCATGGACGGCTTCATGATCCAGGGCGGCGACCCCGAGGGCAACGGCACCGGCGGCTCCGAGCATGAGATTGTGGGCGAGTTCTCCTCCAACGGCTGGGACAACCCCCTGTCCCATAAGCGGGGCACCATCTCCATGGCCCGCTCCAACGACCCCAACTCCGCCTCCTCCCAGTTCTTCATCGTCCATGAGGACTCCACCTTCCTGGACCCCGACTATGCCGCCTTTGGCTCCGTCACCGAGGGTATGGACGTGGTGGACGCCATCTGTAAGGACGCCCAGCCCACCGACGGCAACGGCACCATTCCCGCCTCGGAGCAGCCCGTCATCAACTCGGTGACCATCCTCACCAACAAGTAATATGACCCACGAGGAATACATGGAGGAGGCCCTGAAGGAGGCCCGTGCCTGCATCCCCCAGGGAGACGTGCCCGTGGGCTGCGTCATCGTCTCCCCGGAGGGGGGCATCATCGGCCGGGGCCGCAACCGCCGGGAGGCGGACGGCCTGGCCACCGCCCACGCCGAGGTGGAGGCCATCAACATGGCCTGTGCCGCTGTGGGCTCCTGGCGGCTCACCGGGTGCACCCTGTACGTCACCCTGGAGCCCTGCCCCATGTGCGCCGGGGCCATCATCAACGCCCGCATCGCCTGTGTGCGGTACGGGGCAAAAGAGGACAAATCCGGGTGCTGCGGGTCGGTGCTGAACCTCTTCGAGGAGCGATTCAATCACCACCCCCGCATCTACGGCGGCCTGCTAGAGAGGGAATGCCGGGGGATTTTGGAGGAGTTTTTTTCCACTCTCCGGTGACTTTACAAAGTCTTTGCATCATTTAATACTTTTGTAACAATTGTGCACAAACTTTTGTAATGACTGTTGCGTATCATAACACTTGCAAGAGATATCCTTTCTTTTTCATTCTATCCTCCATCCTTCTAAAAAACTCCGGGGCTTTGCAAGCGGCCCTGGAGTTTTTGTGTTTTACCCCCAAACTATGGCCTCTTTTTAGCGTCATTTCAGCTTTCTGGTTTATACTCAGAGGGACACAACTCGCTAGAAAGGTGGTCGTACCATGGCGACACAATTGGAACAAGCCCAGAGAGGCCAGCGCAAGGCCTTCCGCATTCCCCAAAACCGAAACTTCCTCATTTCCGGGGAACTGGTCACCTCGGGACAGCCCCAGGCGCTGCTCCAAGCCCTGCCCCCTCTGTCCCGGTTTCTTCTGGTGCTGCACACCGTAGGCGGCTACAACCAGCAGCAGCTGGCCACCGCCTTTAAGCTGGACGTTAAGACGGTGGCCATGGCCTTGGAGGCCCAGCGCACCAACGTGGAGCGTCTCATCCGGCACAGCCAGAGACCGGACACCACCTGGGAGGGATTTTTGGAGGCGTTGCAGCAGGAGGAGACCGGCACCACGGTGCCGGACGCTGTGGATCAGGCGGCCCAGGGAGCCATAGACGCCATTGCCTCCCCCCTGGAGAAGCAGCGGAAAAAGAAAACCATTGTATACAGCGCGGTGGCTGTGGTGCTGTGCGCAGCCCTGGTGGGCGGCACGGTGGCCATCGCCCACTTCACCTCGGACGAGGACCCCGCCGCCACGGCCACCACCACCACCAACGAGGACGCCTCTGCCACCGAGACCGCCACCAGCGACGAGACCGCCGACACCTACACCCCCGCTGCTCTGGAGTCCGGTGTCACCTACACCGCCCAAATTGAGGTGGAGGACTACGGCACCATCACCGTGGAGCTGGACCAGGAGGCCGCCCCCATCACCTGCGCCAACTTCGTAGAGCTGGCCAACAGCGGCTTCTATAACGGCCTGACCTTCCACCGCATCATGGACGGCTTCATGATCCAGGGCGGCGACCCCGAGGGCAACGGCACCGGCGGCTCCGAGCATGAGATTGTGGGCGAGTTCTCCTCCAACGGCTGGGACAACCCCCTGTCCCATAAGCGGGGCACCATCTCCATGGCCCGCTCCAACGACCCCAACTCCGCCTCCTCCCAGTTCTTCATCGTCCATGAGGACTCCACCTTCCTGGACCCCGACTATGCCGCCTTTGGCTCCGTCACCGAGGGTATGGACGTGGTGGACGCCATCTGTAAGGACGCCCAGCCCACCGACGGCAACGGCACCATTCCCGCCTCGGAGCAGCCCGTCATCAACTCGGTGACCATCCTCACCAACAAGTAATATGACCCACGAGGAATACATGGAGGAGGCCCTGAAGGAGGCCCGTGCCTGCATCCCCCAGGGAGACGTGCCCGTGGGCTGCGTCATCGTCTCCCCGGAGGGGGGCATCATCGGCCGGGGCCGCAACCGCCGGGAGGCGGACGGCCTGGCCACCGCCCACGCCGAGGTGGAGGCCATCAACATGGCCTGTGCCGCTGTGGGCTCCTGGCGGCTCACCGGGTGCACCCTGTACGTCACCCTGGAGCCCTGCCCCATGTGCGCCGGGGCCATCATCAACGCCCGCATCGCCTGTGTGCGGTACGGGGCAAAAGAGGACAAATCCGGGTGCTGCGGGTCGGTGCTGAACCTCTTCGAGGAGCGATTCAATCACCACCCCCGCATCTACGGCGGCCTGCTAGAGAGGGAATGCCGGGGGATTTTGGAGGAGTTTTTTTCCACTCTCCGGTGACTTTACAAAGTCTTTGCATCATTTAATACTTTTGTAACAATTGTGCACAAACTTTTGTAATGACTGTTGCGTATCATAACACTTGCAAGAGATATCCTTTCTTTTTCATTCTATCCTCCATCCTTTTATAAAAACCCCGGAGCTTTGCAAGCGGCTCCGGGGTTTTTGTTGTTCTCTTTTCCAGAGAGCTGGTTCTTCTCCGATTTGTCTGGAGATGTCCACCGGCCTGGGTGGGGACGCTCCGCTGGGTGGCTTTCTCAGCGATGAGAAAGCCACCAAAGAATCGCCAAAGGAGGGGCCTTCCCCCTCCTTGTGGAATCCACCCCGCCGGTACAAGGCTGCTCCTGCGTCAGGGTGATCTTCGGCCCTTGGCCCGGTGGGGTCACATAGATGGCATGGTAATTCTATTGGGAGCGCCTGCTCCTCTGCTGGCGTATGCTTCTACCCCCAGGGCCTTACCCTGGTAAAGCAGCTGTTTCCAGCTGCCGATGGCCTGGCTCCCGGCGGCGGCAACGCCGCTTCTCCAGGGAGGCCCGGTCATGGAAACCGCCCAGCCATAGGGCCAGTTGCCCAGGGTGGCCTGGTGTGGTGGCACAAACAGGAGCCACAGCAAGGGTGACGGGCCGAGGGTCAACCTGACGCAGTTTCAGCCTGGTACCCCAGGGGAGGTCCTTAGGGGGGAACGCCCTAAGCGGCTTTTTCGTCTATTTTTGGCCGGTCAAAAATAGACCCCCAGCGCCAGCGCGTCCCCCTTGCCAGCCAGGAATTGCTCCGCAGGGTGACTTTCTGATGGGCAGAAAGTCACCAAAGACCCACCAAAGGAGGGGCCTTCCCCCTCCTTGTGGAATCCTCCCCGCCGGTACGAGGCTGCACCTGCGTCAGGGTGATTTTCGGCCCGGAGGGTCTTTTACTGTCCCTGCCCATGCCACCAGCCCAGGCTCGCGTGGCAACAGAATAGGCGGGCATGGTGGTTCCATCGTCCGGGCCTTTCCCTGGAAGAGCGGCGTTGCCGCCGCCGGGAGCCTGGCCACCGGCAGCTGGGAACAGCTGCTGCGCCAGAGTGAGGCCCTGGCGGTAGAGGTACCAATCGAACAGAGGAGCAGGCAGCAGCCACAGGATTTCCGCACCATCCATGTGACCCCACCGCAACCAGGGCCGACGGGAAAGCCGCACCCGGTGATAGTCACCTCCTCCCGGGGTATCCAAAGGGGCGGGCCCCTTTGGCGATTCTTTCGTTTCTTTCTCATCGCTGAGAAAGAAACCCCAGCGGAGCGTCCCTGCCAGTCTGGCAGAACTATGCCAGGGAGGGGCGAACCCGTGCAAGGCTTGGACGTCAAGGCACATCTCTGCACAAAAAAACTTCCACACCCTTTGGAAAAGGTGTGGAAGTTTTTTGTTACTGGGTATCGCCTTGGATGATGGCAATGGCCTGTTCCACCAGTTCGTCCCGGCCCTCCCGGATGCCGTCCAGGGTGGGCTCACACCACACGTCGGGCTGAACCCCCACCCGCTGGGTCTGCTCCCCCTCCGGGGTGTACACCCCCAGGCCGCTGAACGTCACCACCACTCCCCCAGGCAGGGGCAGTCTAGCAATATCCCCGTCCGCTCCCACGGAAGGGGTGCCCAACACCACCGCCTGAGGCGCTTGCCGCAGGGCCATGGTGGTGAACTCGCTCTGGCTCTGGCTGCGTTGGTCCATCAAGATCACCACTTTGCCCGAATAAGCGGGGTACTCCTGATCCCCCTGCCCCGTCTGGGCCATCCAGCCCTTTCCGCAGCAGTACGCCCCCTCCTGGACGTAGAACTGGCCCGGGGTGGTGGGATCAGACAAGGCCAGGCGGGCAAACTCCGTGGGCTGGGGGATGAGGAATTCCCCCAGGATGTAGCCCACCGGAACCCCTGGATAGTAGCGCAGGTCTAAGATCAGGCCATCGGTGTCCTGCACCTGCCCCATCCACTCCTCCAGCTGCTCCTGGCTGGTGAGGGTGGAGGGGTCCAGATAGCCGATGTTCTCCCCCTCCAACACCCCCGTCTCATAGGGGTTTTCCCCCTCATATGGTTCCTTGGTGGTGTCCACCTGGAGCTCTACCTCCGCCCCGTCCCGCAGCACGGTGACCTGGGCTGTGGACTCTTTCGTCTGCACCAGCTGGTATTCAATCTGATTGAGATAGGCATCCTCCCGGGAAAAGACAAAGTACCGGCGCAGCTGGGTCAGGCGCTGCTCTATGGTGGTGCCGTCCACTTCCACCAGCACGTCCCCCCGCTGCAGTCCCGTGTCCTCCCCGTCGGTCTGGGCCACCACCAGCTGTCCCTCTGCCAGGGTCAGCCTGCACGGCAGATAGTAGTCGCCGTACTGGTTGGTCCATGCACCGTAGGATTCCAAGAGGTACACATGGTTGTCCCCGGTCTGGGCCGTGACCTGGGCCAGGGCCAGGAGGTAGTCTTTTATCGTCTCGGCCTCCACCATGGGCCGGATGCCCTCCTGGAGCACCGTGTCCCAATCCTGGTCGGTGAGGGACACATAGGGGGAGAAGTATTGGAACGCATTCCAAAACCGGAACAGCCCCAGCAGCTTCACCCCGTCGTCCCGGGGGTCAAAGGTGCTTGTTGACTCCCGGGCAAAGCTGACCCGAGGGTCCTCCGAGGTAAAGGCGGCATACCCCTCTGCCCCGGCCTCCATCGGCTGTTCCCCCAGCTGGGTGAGGTACTGGGAGACCTCCTGGCCCAGCCACGTCTGGTCCTGGGTCCAGCCGTCATCGGGGGTGACCACAATCTCCACCCCCTCCACACCCTCTACCCCCTGGGGCCCTTCCTGTCCCTCTGTGTCGGGCACGGGGTACTCCTCCAGCCACTGGGCTAGGGCCTGGTTGGCCTCCTCCCCGCTGGTGGCGTCCAGCACCGGGGGCAGGGCGTCAAAGAGGGCCTGGTCCCAGTCCACCTCCCCGGCTACCACCGCCGGGTGGTGGTACTTCACATACCCCCATACCTTGCCCAGCTTGTACAAGTTCTCCTCCTGTTGGGCAGTGAGGGCATCCACCTCCACCCCGGAGCGTATGATATCAGAGGATTTCCCAAGCCAGTAGGCAGCACACCCGGCCACGCACACCCCAGCGCAGACCGCCGCCAGGGTCCGTTTCCACGTCCATTTCACGGGCATTCCCTCCTTAAATGCACAAATTCCACCACACCCTCCCGGAGGAGGGCGCAGTGGAATGTCTTGTGTTATCGTTCTTCTCTAAAGTAGTTGAGGCCCAGGGCCGCAGGCTGTCCGCTGTGCTTGCTCTTTTTCACCGAGGTGGCAATGAGCACCAGAGCGGTGATGATGAAGGGCAAGGCCTGGTACAGCTGAGAGGGCACCCCGGCCAGCCAGCCCAGGGGGCCGGGGAAGGCCATGGCCAGAGAGGGGCCGGACACCCGCAGGGTGTTGAAGAATCCGAACACCACGGTGCCTACCATGGCGAAGGCGGGGCTCCAGTTGGCGAAGATGACCAGGGCCACGGCAATCCAGCCATAGCCGTTGATCCAGCAGCTGGAGGAGAGAGAGCCGTTCATGTTCAGGCCCATGTAGTAGCCGCCAATGCCCATGATGCCAGAGCCCAGCATAATGTGCAGGTACTTATAGCGGCGGACGTTGATGCCCACGGAGTCGGCGGCGGCGGGGTTTTCACCCACGGCCCGCAGCCGCAGCCCGGTGCGGGTGTACTTCAAATACCACCACATCACCAGGGCGATGACCACACCCAGGTACACCAGGACGTTGTGGTCAAAGAGCACCTGGCCCAGCACCGGGATGTTGGACAGGCCCGGGATCGCCAGGTCGGCAAAGCCGTTTTGAATGTTGGAGTAGTTGTTCATGGCGGGCCAACTCACCGCCTTCACGCCGTTGCCCACGAAGAAGAACACACCCAGGCCAAAGGTGGTGATGGTCAGACCGGTGATGTTCTGGTTGGCCTGGAAGGTGACGGTGAGCACGGCGAAGATGAGGCCGCACAGGGCGGCGGTGAGGAAGGCCACCAGCACGCCCACCACCATGGAGTTGGCGTAACAGCCCAGGATATAGCCGAAGATGGCGCCCACGGCCATGGTGCCCTCCACGCCCAGGTTCAGGCTGCCCGACTTCTCAATGGTGATCTCTCCCACGGTGCCGTAGAGCAAGGGGATGTTATACACAATGATGTTGTGGAGGAATGTGGTGACAATGTTCAGCTTATCATCCATGGCGCTCCACCTCCTTTTTGGCGATGACCACGCGGAAGCGTGTGAAGAAGTCCGCCGCCAGCACCAGGAACAGAATGACGCCCTGGAGCATGTCGGCAAAGCTGGAATCCACCGAGGCAAAGGTGGCAGCAGCGGCGGTGGAGCCGTATTGCAGCACGCCGATGAGGGCGGACACCAGGAAGATGCCCACGGTGCTCAGTTTGGCCAGCCAGGCCACAATGATGCCGGTCCAGCCCACATCGTCGGTGATGGAGGCGGACAGGATGCCGGCAGTGCCCACCTTGAAGGCGGCGGCCAGGCCGATGAGGCAGGCGGAGAGGAACACGGTGCGCAGCACGATGGTGCTCACCTTCATGCCTGCATACCGGGCAGTGCCCATGGAGTCGCCCACCACGGCGATCTCATAGCCCTGCTTGGTGCGCTTGAGGTAGACGTACACCAGCACGCCGAGAGCCAGCGTAATGAGCACGCAGATGTTCAGCCCGAACTTGCCCAGCATAATCCGGGGGAAGGACACCATGGAGGTGAAGCTGGCGAAGGTGGGACGGGCGGACTCTGCGCTCAGGAAGAAGTTCCAATCCGCCTTGGTCTCCCCCAGGAAGGTGAGGAAGTACAGGGCGATGTAGTTGAGCATCAGGGTGAGCAGGGTCTCGTTGGTGCCGAACTTCACCTTCAGAGCGGCCACAAACAGGCCCAGCAGTCCGGCGGCCAGCATGGCGGCCAGACACATCAGCAGCAGCACCACCGGAGTGGGCAGCACGGGCCCGGCCTGAAACGCCACCGCGGCGGCGGCAATGGCGCCCACAATGAACTGGCCCTCGCCGCCGATGTTCCAAAAGCGCATCTTAAAGGCCAGAGACAGGCCCAAAGCGGTGAGAATCAGAGGCACCAGGATTTTCAGGTAGTTTTCCGCCGCCTTATAGGCGATCTTGTTGCCCACCATACCCATGGTGAACATTTTGAAGTAGTATTCCAGGGGGTTGACGCCCATGGCCAGCAGCACCAGGCCGCCCAGCACCAGGGCCAACGCCACCGCTCCCACAATGAGGAGGATTTTTTTGAGCAGCGGGCAGTCCTCCCGCTTGACGATGTGCACACGCATGGCTTACTTCTCCTCCCCTTCCTCTTGGAATAAGCTGTCGGCAGCGTAGCCGGCGGGCTTGTCCTCGTACTTGTGGGTCAAATCCAGGCTGCCCGTCATCATCAGGCCCAGCTCCTCCTTGGTGGTCTTGTGGGCGTGGACCACGCCCATGACCTTGCCGTGACACAGCACCAGGATTTTGTCGCACAGGGCCATCATCACGTCCAAATCCTCGCCCACGAAGAGGATGCCCACGCCGCTCTTCTTCTGCTCATTGAGGATGTTGTAGATGGCATAGGAGGAGTGGATGTCCAGGCCACGCACCGGGTAGGCGGTGACAATGACGTTGGGGCCCGCCTTGATCTCTCGGCCCAGCAGCACCTTCTGCACGTTGCCGCCGGAGAGCCGGCGCACCGGGGTCTCGGTGGAGGGAGTCACCACACCCAGCTCCTCAATCACCCGCTGGGCGTCCTCCCTCCCCGCCTTCCGGTCCACAAAGGGGCCTTTGGCGTCGTTGTAGTTCTTCAAGATCATGTTGTCCGTGATGGACATGGAGGGGGCCAGGCCCATGCCCAGACGGTCCTCAGGGATGAAGGACATGGAGATGCCCTTGGCCAGAATCTCCTTGGGGCTGAGGCCCACAATGTTCTCGCCCTTGTGAATCATCTTGCCCGCCTGGATGGGGCGCAGGCCGGCGATGGCCTCGCACAGCTCCTTCTGGCCGCATCCGGCGATGCCCGCCACGCCCAGCATCTCGCCGCCTCGGATGTAGAAGCTGACGTTGTCGATGGCCACGTTGCCCTCGTCGCTGCGGATGGTCAGGTCCCGAATCTCCAGCAGCGGCTTGAGCTTTTCCATCTTGGGCCGCTCAATGTTCAGGTCGATCTTGTGGCCCACCATCCACTCGGTGAGCTCCTGCTCGTTGGTCTCCTTGGTGTCCACGGTGGTGATATACTCGCCCTTGCGGAGGATGGCCACCCGGTCGGAGATGTCCATCACCTCGTTTAATTTGTGGGTGATGATGATGATGGAGTGGCCCTCGTCCCGCATGCGGCGGAGCACCCCGAAGAGCTTTTCGATCTCCTGGACGGTGAGCACGGCGGTGGGCTCGTCCAGAATGATGACCTTGGCGCCGTAGTAGAGCACCTTGATGATCTCCAGGGTCTGCTTCTCGGACACCGCCATGTTGCACACCTGCTTGCGGGGGTCCAGGTCGAAGCCGAACTTTTTGGCCATCTCCTCAATCTTGCGGTAGCGGTCTTTTTTCAGCACAAAGCCCGCCTCCTGGGCCCCCATCCAGATGTTATCGGCGGCGGAGAACACATCCACCAGCTTGAAGTGCTGGTGGACCATGCCGATGCCCAGCCGCTTGGCGTCCTGGGGGGAGGAAATGGTCACCGGCTGGCCGTCCACCAGAATGGTGCCGCTGTCGGGGGTATAGATGCCGGACAGCATGTTCATCAAGGTGGTCTTGCCGGAACCGTTCTCTCCCAACAGGGAGAGAATCTCTCCTTTTCGGAGATTCAGGTTGACGTTGTGGTTGGCCACCACCGGACCGAAGGTCTTGGTGATGCCACGAAGTTCCACGGCATAGGGTTCAGCCATGAAATCATCCTCCTTCTCTTTTGAATGAAGAACGAAGAATGAAGAATGAAGAATGCAGGCCCTCAAGTCTCTGCGTATCTTCTTGGACTGCTGGCGTGGTAGGGGCCGTGGCTTGCCCGGCCCGCTGTCTCCTGGGCATTGCCCTGGGAGATTCGGGAGGGGCAAGCCCCTCCCCTACGCCCAAACATCAAAATCCGTGCCGCCATGCGGCACACCATAATTCTTCATTATACATTATTCATTTTTCATTTCCTGGTTTTTCCCTGGAAAAACAGACATCCGGGCCGGCCGGGAATGTCCGGCCGGCCCGGATGAATCGGGTCTTGCTGGGAGAGGGTTGGGCCTTAGCCCACCTGCACGCCCTCCACAAAGTAGTTCATGGTACCGGTGATGACGGAGTCCTCCACGCTCTTGCCGCCAGCGGGCACGATCTCCTTGCCGTCGTTGGTCTTCAGAGCAGAGTCGGTCTGGGTGATGGTGACGGAGCCGTCGTCATTCTTGGTGTAGGACAGCTTCACGCCGGAGAACACGTCCCACTCGCCCGTGGCCAGCAGCTCGATGATGGCGTCCAGGTAAGCCTGGGTGTCGGGGGCGCAGTTGTCGCTGAGCTCAGACACGCCCACCAGGCCCTTGACCAGGCCCTCATAGTAGGCGGGGCCGCCCATGGCGGTGACGAAGTTCTCAGCGCCGCCGCAGGTCATGGCGGTGTCGATGGCCTGCTTGTAGTACACGTCCCAGTTCCACACAGCGGCGGTGAGGTGGGCCTTGGGGGCGTCCACGGTCATGTCGGAGTTGTAGCCGCAGCCGAACACGCCGGCCTTCTCAGCGGCCAGCTGGGGCTGAGCGGAGTCACAGTGCTGGGCGATGACGCCGCAGTCATAGCTGTTGATGAGCTCCTCGGCAAAGGCGTACTCGTTCTGCTCGTCGTTCCACTTGCCCAGCTCCTTGACGTACACGGTGGCGTCGGGGTTCACGGACTGCACACCCAGGGCGAAGCCGTTGATGCCGGAGCAGGTCTCGGCGTACTCCGTACCAAAGGCGGAGACGTAGCCCACATGATTGTTGCCGGTCTCCAGGCTCTTCAAACCAGCGGCCACGCCGGTGAGGTAGCGGGCCTGGTAGATGCGGCCGAAGTAGTTGTTGAAGTTGGTCTCGTTGGACAGGTAGCCGGTGGCGTGGGAGAAGATCACCTCGGGGTACTCCTCGGCCTTGGCGTTCATGGCGTTGAGGTAGTTGAAGGAGATACCAAAGATGATATCACAGCCCTCACCCACCAGGGTGTCCACAGCGGCGGCCACCTTGTCGTCCTCCTCGGGCACCTCGTCCACGATGACCAGCTGGCTGTCAGGGTCCAGGCCCAGCTCGTCCATGGCGGTGGTAATGCCCTTGTGGTGGGCGTAGGTGTAACCGGCGGTGTCGGTCTTCTTGTTGATATAGATGGCGCCGACCTTAAAGTCGCTGTCGGCAGTGCCGGAGTTGGAGCTCTTGGGGTCGCTGTTTCCGCCGCAGGCGGCCAGGCTCAGCGCCATAACGCCAGCCATCACCAGGGCAAGGATACGCTTTTTCATACGTTTAGTTCCTCCTTCAAATATCCCTTATCTGATTCCTACTATTATTTCAAAAAAAGGTGGTTCCTTTTCTGAAATCCACATTGGCCTCGCAGAGTTTTCCCGCCCCAGGCGGGAAAAGCCATTGAAAATCATTTTCTCCCGGGACATGTGCACGGGAGAAAATACTTCTCACCCTGCCAGTGTGAATTCGGCCGCGGTGTGTGCGGCCGAACTTTGCGCGCAGCAGGGTGCAATCATCGGTTTCAAAAGGCTCTGCCTTTTGAAGCCCATCAACAAAACTCGATGCCTTTGGAGCTCATGGCCTTGATGCGGGCCAGAGACTCCACCCGCACCCCCATGGAGCGGATGAGATCGCCGCCGGGCTGGAAGGCCTTCTCCACCGCAATGCCAGCTCCCACCAGAGTGGCGCCGGAATCCCGCACCAGCTTGATCAGGCCCTGGAGGGCCGCGCCGTTGGCCAAAAAGTCGTCGATGAGGAGCACCCGGTCCCCGGGGCCCAGGAACTTCTTGGACACGATGATGTCATACACCCGGCCATGGGTGAAGGACTCCACCTGGGCGGAGTACACCTCCCCGGCGATGTTCTTGGTTTTATTCTTCTTGGCAAAGAGCACGGGAACGCCAAACTGCTGGGCCACCACACAGGCAATGCCAATGCCGGAGGCCTCGATGGTGAGGATTTTCGTCACGTGGTCGTCGGCAAACAGCCGTGCCCACTCCTTGCCCATCTCCGCAAAGAGGCCCACGTCCATCTGGTGGTTGAGGAAGCTGTCCACCTTTAATACGTCTTCGCCCTCCATGACCCCGTCTTCCAGAATGCGCTGTTCCAACCGTTTCACCGCTCTTCGCTCCTCTCTCTTCTCTTGTCAATTTCCCGGGATTTCACCCCGGAACAAACATAAGATACCTGATATTTTAACAAAAAAACTTCCGCTGTTCCATTCTATTTTTTGCACATATCTTGCTTGTTGTCAAGTGTTATTTCTGGTACAATATTTACACTTTAGAAGGGTAATCAACAAATTGTAGAAAAGGTCCCAAATTCGCCCAATGATATGAGAGAGAAAGGGGTACGAAGCCGATGAAAGTGAAACAATTCCTGACCGAATATGCCCTGCTCACCCTGGGCACCGCCCTGGTGGCCATGGGCACCTACTTCTTCAAGTTTCCCAATCACTTTTCCACCGGAGGTGTGACGGGCATCGCCGTCATTCTCTCCTCCATCTTCCCCTCCATCAGCTCCTCCCTGTTCGCCTCCGTCATCAACGTGGCCTTCCTCCTGCTGGGCTTCGGGGTGCTCAACCGGGGCTTCGGCGTGCGCACCGTGTACTGCTCCCTCCTCTTCTCCGGCATGCTGGCCGGGCTGGAGTGGCTGGTGCCCCTGTCCAGCCCCCTCACCGACGAGAAGCTGCTGGAGCTGTTCTTCGGCGTCATCCTCCCCGCCCTGGGCTCCGCCATCCTCTTCAACACCCAGGGCTCCACCGGCGGCACCGATATCCTGGCCATGATACTGAAAAAATTTACCAGCTTGGACATCGGCATGGCCCTGCTCTATGTGGACGTACTGATCGCCGGGTCCACCCTCATTCTGATTGACATTGAGACAGGCCTCTTCTCCCTGCTGGGCCTGGTGTTGAAGTCCGTGTTGGTGGACTCGGTTATCGAGTCCTTGAACCGGAAGAAGAGCTTCATTCTGGTGACCTCCTGCCCGGAAGAGGTGTGCGACTTCATCACCCACACCCTCCACCGCTCCGCCACCTTCTGGAAGGGCGAGGGCGCCTACTCCCATCAGGACAAGTGGGTGGTACTCACCGCCCTGTCCCGGGCCCAGGCGGTGGCGCTGCGCCGCCATCTGAAGGCCATCGACCCCCACGCCTTCATGCTCATCACCAACTCCAGCGAGATCTTCGGCAAGGGCTTCCTCCGCGCCTGACCTTCACAAGTGCCATTTCCCATCCCAGACTCCGACAGAATTTTTCCACAGCTTCGTGCTACAATGTGGAAAAATACAGGGAAACCTGCGTTTCCCCAGGAGGCAGATGAGAAATGGCACTTTTTTTAAAGGACAAACGGCAGGTGCTCAACCTGCCCGTGGATAGCATCCACCCCAACCCCAACCAGCCCCGGAGTATCTTCTCCCAGGCGGAGCTGCAAGAGCTGTCCGACTCCATCGTGCAGCTGGGCATCTTACAGCCCCTGTCGGTGCGAAAGGTGGGGGGCGAGTGGGAGCTCATCTCGGGGGAGCGGCGGCTGCGGGCGGCCCAGATGGCGGGGATGACCATGGTGCCCTGCCTGGTGGTGCAGACGGATGAGGAGACCTCCTCCCTGCTGGCCCTGGTGGAGAACATCCAGCGGCGCAACCTGGACGTGTGGGAAGAGGCCATCGCCCTGCGCCGCCTCATCACCCTCCACCACATGTCCCAGGACGAGGTGGCCCGGCGGGTGGGCAAGAGCCAGTCGGCGGTGGCCAACAAGCTGCGGCTTCTCAAGCTGCCCCCCGACGTCATCGACATTCTCCGCCAGGCTCAGCTCACCGAGCGCCACGCCCGGGCGCTGCTCAAGCTGGACAATGGAGACGACCAGCGCAAGGCCGCCCAGTACATCGTCCGCAACAACCTCACGGTGGCCCAGTCCGAGGCGTACATCTCCAAGCTGTGCCAGGACACCAAGGCCAAGCAGCCCCCCTCCCCTATTTTGCGCATTAAGGATGTGCGGTTATTCTTCAACACCCTGCGCCGCTCGGTGAATCTCATGGAGGCGGCGGGGCTGCACACCCAGTGCACCAAGGAGGAAGTGGAGGATGGGGTGAAGGTGACCATTCACATTCAGAAACCTGCGGAATAAGAGGACACGCCGTCCCGGCTCGGGGCGGCGTGTCCTCTTATTTCTTTAATATCCTTTAATATATATTATATAGGCTGGCTCGTCCTTCTCCGATTTCTCAGGCGCAGACCAGCGCCCCAGCCGGGGACGCTCCGCTGGGCCCCATTTCTCCCCGATGAGAAATGGGGGAAAGAATCGCCAAAGGCGGGGCCTTCCCCCGCCTTGTGGAATCCACCCCGCGGTACGGGGTGTCCTTGCGTCGTTCTCTTTTCAGCCCTGGTCCGAGTCGGGTCACATAGATGGCGTAGACATTCTGTGGGTGGTGCCCACTCCTCTGTAAGATGGTACTTCGATTCCCAGGGCCTTACTCTGGTGAGCCGCTGTTCCCAGCGGTCGGGGGCCTGGCAGCGCAATTCTGGTGGGCTGGGCGCAAAAAGGCCCTGAACATCGCCAAATTTCTTGGGTTGATGGGCGTAGGGGAGGGGCTTGCCCCTCCCGAATCCCCCAGGGCAATGCCAGGAAACCAACGGGCCGGGCAAGCCACGGCCCCTACCACAGCAACACAGGAAGTGCGGCAAACACTCCCGGCGGCAGTCATCCGAAGCCAGACTCCCGGCGGCGGGAACGCCGCTTCTCTATGGTAGGCCCTGGCAATGGAAGCGTGTACCATCAGAGGAGTCAACACGAACTGTAGAACGGCAAGCCATCTATGTGACCCCACCCGGACCAGGGCCGAAACCAGGAGGACGCAGGTGCATCCAGTACCGCGGGGTGGATTCCACAAGGCGGGGGAAGGCCCCGCCTTTGGTGGGTCTTTGGTGACTTTCTGCCCAGTCAGAAAGTTACCCTGCGGAGCAAACCTGGCTGGCAAGCCTGTATTTGGAAAAATAGAAGAACGGGCTCCCTCAGTCCCTCGACTGAGATAGTCCAATTTGTTTCACGTGAAACACCTATTTTTTCTTACACTGTGGTGGTTGAAAAAATCCTCACAAAACGGTATAATCAAACTCAGTTCTGTTTATCCTTTGAATGAAAAAAGGCGGGTTGTGTTATGTCAAAAACCATTGCCATTGTTAACCAAAAAGGCGGTGTCGGAAAGACCACCACCTGTGTCAATCTGGCCGCGGCTCTGGGTCAACAGGGCCACAAGGTGCTGGTGTGCGACTTCGACCCCCAGGGCAACGCCACCTCCGGGTTCGGTGTGGACAAGTCCCACTCCCCCAGCGTGTACGACGTGCTGCTGGGCAACGCCCCCATGTCCAAGGCCATTGTGTCCACCACCTGGGCGGATGTGGTGCCCTCCAACAAGGCCCTGTCCGGCGCCACCGTGGAGCTCATCGGCATGGACCGTCGGGAGTACCGGCTCAAGGACGCCCTGGAGGAAGTGAAGGACAACTACGACTATATCTTCATCGACTGCCCCCCTTCCCTGGAGCTGCTCACCCTGGACTCCCTGTGCGCCGCCGACACCCTGCTGGTGCCCGTCCAGTGCGAGTACTACGCCCTGGAAGGTCTCAGCGATCTGATGTACACCGTGCGTCTGGCCAAGCGGTCCCTGAACCCCAACCTGGATTTGGAGGGCGTGGTGCTCACCATGTACGACGGGCGCACCAACCTGTCCATGCAGGTGGCGGAGGAGGTCAAGCGGTACTTCCCCGGCAAGGTGTACGCCAGTGTCATCCCCCGCAATGTGCGCCTGTCCGAGGCCCCCAGCCACGGCAAGCCGGTGCTGGCCTACGACAAGTGGTCCCGAGGCGCCGAGGCCTATGAGGCCCTGGCGGAGGAGTTTCACAACAAGAACAAAGCCTGATGTTTCACGTGAAACATCCCACTGAAATAGAAAGGAAGGGATAGCCACATGGCAAAAGTCAAAGGCGGCTTAGGCCGGGGCCTGGGCGCCCTCATGGGGGACGCCGCCCTCCAGACCCAAGAGGCGGGCTCGGTACAGCTGCCCATCTCCCAGGTGGAGCCGGGGCTGAACCAGCCCCGGAAGCGGTTTGACGAGGAGTCCCTGGCCGACCTGGCGGACTCCATCCGGGAGCACGGCATCATCCAGCCCCTCACCGTCCGCCGTCTCTCCACCGGATACTATCAGATCATCGCCGGGGAACGCCGGTGGCGGGCCGCCAAGCAGGCGGGCCTCAGCGAGGTGCCGGTGGTCATCATCGAGGCCGACGACCGCAAGGTGATGGAGCTGGGCCTCATTGAGAACCTCCAGCGGGAGGACCTGAACCCCATGGAAGAAGCGGAGGGGTATCTGGTGCTGCTCACCGATTACGGCCTGACGCAAGAGGAGGTGGCCCGGCGGATGGGCAAGTCCCGCCCCGCCATTGCCAACGCCCTGCGTCTCACCTCCCTCCCCCCTGCGGTCCGGGAACAGCTGGCCCAGGGCATTCTGTCCGCCGGACATGGCCGGGCGGTGCTCATGGTGGAGGGCGAGCAGGCCCAGACCGCCTTTGGTGCCTGGATTGCCGAACAAGGACTGTCGGTGCGTCAGGCGGAGGCCGCCGCCAAGCACTTCACCCTGGAGCCCAAGGTGAAGAAGGAGAAGCCCACCAACGAGAACCAAATGTATATCGACCAGGCCCAGCAGCAGCTGGCCAGCCATCTGGGCCGCAAGGTGAAGATCACCAGCGGCAAGAAAAAGGGCCGCCTGGAGCTGGAGTTCTACAATGTGGACGATCTGAATAACCTGCTGGAGCAGCTGGGCCAGCTGCCGCAGGCAATGAAGAACGAAGAATGAAAAATGAAGAATGCAAGCCCTGAGGGTGCTCTGTCAGCCAGTTTTCTGGTATTACTCTGAGAAATTCGGGAGGGGCAAGCCCCTCCCCTACCGCCCCAAAATGTAATCCGTGCCGCACAGCGGCACACCATAATTATTCATTATTCACTATTCATTTTTCATTTATATTCTCACAGAAACACGAATAAAGGAGCCAGTATTATGTTAGACATCAAGTTTATCCGGGAAAACCCCGGCGTTGTCAAAGAGAACATCAAGAAGAAATTCCAGGACGCCAAGCTGCCCCTGGTGGACCAGGTGATTGAGTTGGACCGCCAGAACCGGGACGCCATGACCGAGGCCAACAACCTGCGCGCCTCCCGCAACTCCCTGTCCAAGCAGATCGGCATGCTCATGGGCCAGGCCAAGAAGGACCCCTCCAAGCTGGAGGAGGCCGAGGCCGTCAAGGCCCAGGTGAAGGCCAACGCTGACCGCCTGGCCGAGCTGGAGGAGCTGGAGGGCAAGCTGGCGGTGGAGATTCGCTCCATCCTGCTGAAGATCCCCAACATCATTGACCCCTCTGTGCCCATCGGCGAGAGCGACGAGTTCAACGTGGAGGTGGAGCGGTTCGGCGAGCCCGCCACCCCCGACTTCGAGGTGCCCTACCACACCGCCATCATGGAGTCCTTTGACGGCATTGACCTGGACTCCGCTGGCCGCGTGTCCGGCAACGGCTTCTATTACCTCATGGGCGATATTGCCCGCCTGCACTCCGCCGTGCTGGCCTACGCCCGTGACTTCATGATTAACAAGGGCTTCACCTACTGCGTGCCCCCCTTCATGATCCACGGCAACGTGGTGGAGGGCGTCATGAGCCAGACCGAGATGGACGCCATGATGTACAAGATCGAGGGCGAGGACCTGTACCTCATCGGCACCAGCGAGCACTCCATGATCGGCAAGTTCATCGACCAGATCATCCCCGAGGAGTCCCTGCCCCAGACCCTCACCTCCTACTCCCCCTGCTTCCGCAAGGAGAAGGGCGCCCACGGCATTGAGGAGCGCGGCGTGTACCGCATCCACCAGTTCGAGAAGCAGGAGATGGTGGTGGTGTGCAAGCCTGAGGAGTCCATGGAGTGGTACGAGAAAATGTGGCGCTACTCCGTGGAGCTGTTCCGCTCCCTGGACATCCCCGTCCGTCAGCTGGAGTGCTGCTCCGGCGACCTGGCCGACCTGAAGGTGAAGTCCTGCGACATTGAGGCCTGGTCCCCCCGTCAGCAGAAGTACTTCGAGGTGTGCTCCTGCTCCAACCTGGGCGACGCTCAGGCCCGCCGCCTGAAGATGCGGGTCAAGGGCGAGAACGGCATGTACCTGCCCCACACCCTGAACAACACCGTGGTGGCTCCTCCCCGGATGCTCATCGCCTTCCTGGAGAACAACCTCCAGGCCGACGGCTCCGTCACCATCCCCGAGCCTCTGCGCCCCTACATGGGCGGCCAGACCGTGCTCACCCCCAAGCACTGAGATACCATACGAGGTAACTACAGATGAAAGCCTTTATTCGGGAATTCAAGACCTTCTTGAACCGGGGCAATGTGCTGGACCTGGCGGTGGGCGTCATCATCGGCGGCGCCTTCAAGTCCATCACCGACTCCCTCACCAACGACATTCTCATGCCCCTGCTGGGGCTGCTGGTCAATCGGGTGTCCTTCTCCGATCTGACCCTCACCCTGGGCTCCGCCACCATCGCCTACGGCAGCTTTATTGAGGCGGTGCTCAACTTCATCATCATGGCCTTCGCCGTGTTCTGCATCGTCAAGGCCTTCAACCGCCTCCACCGGAAAAAGGAGGAGGCCGCCCCCGCTCCCAAGCCCTCCAAGGAGGAGCTGCTGCTCACCGAGATCCGCGATCTGCTGAAGGAGGGCAAGTAATGGAGGAGCAAGAACCCAGCTACACCCCCGCCTCCTTTGAAAAGCGGGTGGCGGCCTGGATTGGCATTGGGTACATGCTCATGCTCATTGCCCTCATCACCTACACCATCGCCACCGCCCGCACCCTCCCCGGCACCGCCCCCCTGCTGGTGGTGCCCGTGGGAATTGGCGTGCCCTTCATCGCCGTCCACCGCCAGCGCCAGGGTACCGCCCCCGGCGGCCTGGTGGGCACCATTCTCATCTGTGTAGTGTGCCTGGTGGCGGTGGTGCTGGGGCTTTGGCTGGGCGTGCCCGCCCTCATCGCCAACGTCACCACACCCCTGTAAAGGAGCACGCGCCCATGGAATCTCTCATTTCCACCGGCCTTGCCCAGCTGGACCTCCCCGCCTACCCGGCGGATGCGGCGGCCAAGCTGGCAAAGTATGGTAATTTATTGATTGAACAAAATCAGGTGATGAACCTCACCGCCATCACCCAGCCCTTTGACGTGGCCACCCTGCACATGCTGGACTGTGCGCCCCTTTTAAACTGCGGGCGGCTGGAGCATGCCAAGCTCATTGACGTGGGCACCGGGGCGGGCTTCCCCGGCATGGTGCTGAAAACCCTCTGCCCTACCCTGTCTCTCACTCTGCTGGACGGGCTGCAAAAGCGGCTGTCCTGGCTGGAGACGGTGGCGGAGGAGCTGGAGCTGGAGGGGGTCACCACCCTCCACGCCCGGGCCGAGGAGGCAGGGCAAGACGGTTCACTCCGGGAGCAGTTTGACTTTGCCACCGCCCGGGCGGTGGCGGACCTGGGGCTCCTGTGCGAGATGTGCCTGCCCTTTGTGAAGGTGGGGGGCCGTTTCCTGGCCATGAAGGGCCCGGAGTGCCAGGAGGAGCTGGACCGGGCGGCCCGTGCCATCCCCACCCTGGGCGGCGTGCTCAAGGGCTGCTATGACTACCGGATTCCCCACACGGACATCACCCACCGGGTGGTGGTGGTGGAGAAGGTGGCCCCCTGCCCCGCCAAGTATCCGAGGCGTTGGGCGAAGATGCAGAAGACGCCCTTATAAATGAAGAACGAAAAATGAAGAATGAAGAATGCAGGACCTGGGGTGCGGCGCACCCCAGGAAGCTGCACTTTCATTCAATTTGTTTACAAAAAACTTGCGGTATGAGACAATTCATGATATGATTTTCTTGTTGTGGAGGAGGCTAAGGCATGGGAACATCGGTAATGGTCACATCTGGAAAGGGCGGAACGGGTAAAACCGCCCTCACTGCCGGCGTCGCCTCATGTCTGGCCGCCTTAGGCCGTCGGGTGCTGTGCATTGACGTGGACGTGGGTCTGCGCAATCTGGACATTGCCCTGGGCATGTCCGACCGGGCCGTGATGGACTTCTCCGACGTGATGGAACATCGCTGTCCCCTGCTCACCGCAGCGGCAGAGCACCCCAAAATTCGAGGTCTCTTTCTCCTCACCGCCCCCCTGTCCCTCATCAATTTGGATTTGAAGGGCTTCCGGGACGTGATTGACGAGGCCCGGGACTACTACGATTTCATCTTTCTGGACTCTCCGGCAGGACTGGGAGACGGGTTCCAGCTGGCCATGTACGCCGCGGACCGTGCCATTGTGGTCTCTGCCACCGAGCCCGCCGCCCTGCGGGATGCCCAGCGGGCGGTGACCAAGCTCATGGGCCAGATTGAGGACATCCATCTGGTGGTCAACCGGGTAGAGCCCCGCATGATCGGCAAGCTGCGCACCACCATTGACGTCGCCATGGACACCGCCGGACTGCCCCTGCTGGGCATGGTGCCGGAGGACCCCCAAGTTACCCTGGCGGCAGCACAGAGTGTCCCTCTGGTGTTGAAGACCTACAAGGGCGCTGCACCAGCTTATCTCAATATTGCCAAACGCCTGCTTGGCCAGCGAGTGCCCCTGTTGCACATCCGCTGAGCCCCCACAAGAAAGGAAGGATTCCCATGAACATTGCTCTGATGAGTCACGACAACAAAAAGGAGCTGATGGTGCAGTTCTGCATCGCCTACTGCGGCATCCTCTCCAAACATACCGTGTGCGCCACCAGCCGCACCGGCCGCCTGGTGGCCGAGGCCACCGGACTGCCCGTCCAGCTGTTTATGGCCCATGCTCACGGCGGCGCCCAACAGATCGGCGCCCGCATCGCCTACAACGAAATTGACATGGTGCTGTTTTTCAATGACCCCAATGCGGAGGATCTGGACCAGGACCTGCACTATATCACCCGCCTGTGCGACCAGAACAATGTGCCCATTGCCACCAACGCCGCCACCGCCGAGATGCTCATCCACGGCCTGGCCCGGGGCGATCTGAACTGGCGTGAGCTGATCAAACCCTCTACCCCGCTCAAAGTGTAAACTCATGTTCGGAGGTGTTGCCTCGGCAACACCTCTTTCCTTTGCGAAACGTCTCCTTTTCCCGTGGTAGGGGAGGGGCTTGCCCCTCCCGTCCCTGGTTGCGCCTGATTGCGGGAGGGGCAAGCCCCTCCCCTACGGCATGCTATGGGACCCCAGGCAGGACACGTTCCCCCCTATTCTAGCTGTAAGGAGTCCGATTCACATGGCAAAACAAAAACCCCGCACCCTCTCTGGGTTTATGGAACTGCTCCCCCAGCGTCAGGTGCAGTTTGACCGCATGGTGGAGCTGCTGCGCCGCTCCTATTCCCTCTACGGCTTCACCCCCCTGGACACCCCCGTCATCGAGGCCAGCGAGGTGCTGCTGGCCAAGGCCGGCGGCGAGACCGAGAAGCAGATTTACCGCTTTTTGAAGGGCGACACCGACCTGTCCCTGCGCTTTGACCTCACCGTGCCCCTGGCCAAGTATGTGGCCCTCCACTATGGGGACCTGGCCTTCCCCTTCCGCCGCTTCCAGATCGGCAAGGTGTACCGGGGCGAGCGCGCCCAGCGGGGCCGCTTCCGTGAATTCTATCAGGCGGACATCGACATCATTGGCGACGGCAAGCTGGACATCGTCAACGAGGCGGAAATCCCCTCCATCATCTATCAGACCTTCACCTCTCTGGGTCTCAAGCGGTTCCAGATTCGGGTGAACAACCGGAAGATTCTCAACGGCTTCTATGCCATGCTGGGCCTCACCGAGAAGTCCGGGGACATCATGCGCACCGTGGACAAGCTGGAGAAGATCGGCCCTGAAAAGGTGGCCGCCCTCCTCACCGGCGAGGACATCGGCATCACGAGTGAGCAGGCCGACGAGATTCTCAAGTTCATCGCCATTCAGGGCGACAACGACCAGGTGCTCACCGCTCTGGAGGGCTACCGTGGCCGCCACGAACTGTTCGACCAGGGTCTGGACGAGCTCACCACCGTAGTAAAGTACCTCTCCGCCTTCGGGGTGCCCCAGACCCACTTTGCCGTGGATTTGACCATTGCCCGTGGCCTGGACTACTACACCGGCACCGTGTACGAGACCACCATGCTGGACCACCCGGAGATCGGCTCCATCTGCTCCGGCGGCCGCTACGACAACCTGGCCGAGTACTACACCGACAAGCAGCTGCCCGGCGTGGGCATCTCCATCGGCCTCACCCGGCTCTTCTTTGTGCTGGAGGATCAGGGCTACCTCAACGAGGAGATGGTCACCGCCCCCGCCGACGTGCTCATCCTGCCCATGACCGAGGACCTGGCCCCCGCCATCTCCTTTGCCACCCAGCTGCGCCAGGCGGGCGTGCGGGCCCAGCTGTACACCGAGCAGAAGAAGTTCAAGCAGAAGATGACCTACGCCGACAAAATCGGCGTGCCTTACGTGGCCTTCCTGGGCGACGACGAGATCTCCCAGAATGCCGTGTCCGTCAAGGACATGACCACCGGCCAGCAGGACACCCTGCCCGTGGACCAGGCCGTGGACACCATTGCCAACGACCTGGCAGAACGGGTGGCTGGCAATGACCCCATCCAGGAACCTGAGCACTAATTGTAATATTTTATATCTATTATACATTTTGGAGTTGATTTCACATGGTTCAATCCCGTACCCACACCTGTGGGGAACTGCGCATGGAGCAGGTCGGCCAGACCGTCACCCTGGCTGGCTTCCTAGAAAACGTCCGTGAGGTGGGCCAGAATCTGGCCTTTGTGGTGCTGCGTGACTTCTACGGCACCACCCAGGTGGTCCTTGAGACCGCCGAGATGATGGCCATCGTCAAGGACCTGAACAAGGAGTCCACCCTCCAGGTCACCGGCGTTGTCCGGGAGCGCGACAGCAAGAACCCCAAGCTGCCCACCGGCGACATTGAGGTGGTGCCCTCCGCCATCACCGTGCTGGGCCGCTGCCGTCACAACGAGCTGCCCTTCCCGATTAGCCGCAGCCGGGAGGCGGACGAGACCCAGCGTCTGAAGTACCGCTATCTGGACCTGCGCAACCCTGAGGTGAAGAACAACATCATCCTGCGCTGCAACGTGGTGTCCGCCCTGCGCCAGGCCATGACCGCTGAGGGCTTTATGGAGATCACCACCCCCATTTTGACCGCCTCCTCCCCCGAGGGCGCCCGGGACTACCTGGTGCCCAGCCGCAAGCACCCCGGCAAGTTCTACGCCCTGCCCCAGGCCCCCCAGCAGTTCAAGCAGCTGCTGATGGCCTCCGGCTTCGACAAGTACTTCCAGATCGCCCCCTGCTTCCGGGACGAGGACGCCCGTGGCGACCGCTCCCCCGGCGAGTTCTATCAGCTGGATATGGAGATGGCCTTCGCCAACCAGGAGGACGTGTTCGCCGTTCTGGAGCGTGTGCTGCCCCCCATCTTTGCCAAGTACGGCACCTACAACGTGGCCTCTCAGGCGCCCTTCACCCGCATCCCCTTCCTGGAGGCCATGGACAAGTACGGCTCCGACAAGCCCGACCTGCGCATTGACCTGACCCTCACCGACGCCACCGAAGTCCTGGCTGGCTGCGGCTTCGGTCCCTTCGAGGGCAACACCGTCAAGGCCATTTTGGTCACCGACTTTGTGGGCACCCGCAAGCAGATTGACGGGCTGTGCGCCGAGGTGGAAGTGCAGTCCGGCGAGAAGGCCTACTGGTTCCGCTACGATGAGAAGGGCGAGATTGTGGGCGGCATCGCCAAGTTCGTCCAGCCCATCAAGGAGGCTGTGGTGGAGGCTCTGGGCCTCACCCCCGGCTGTTTTGTGGGTCTCACCGCTGGCAAGCTGCTCACCGCCCAGAAGACCGCTGGCGTGCTCCGCTCCAAGCTGGGCAACTTCTGCCCCAACCACATGGACCGTGAGCGCTACGAGTTCTGCTGGATTGTGGACTTCCCCATGTACGAGATCGGCGAGGAGTCCGGGCTGCTGGAGTTCTGCCACAACCCCTTCTCCATGCCCAACGGTGGCCTGGAGATCCTGAAGAAGGCCGCTGCCGGCGAGGTGGACCCCCTGACCATCACCGCCTATCAGTACGACCTGGTGTGCAACGGCGTGGAGCTGTCCTCCGGCGCGGTGCGGAACCACGACCCCGAGATCATGCTGGAGGCCTTCCAGCTGGTGCGTCTGGGCGAGGACGACGTGAAGAGCAAGTTCCCCGCCATGTACAACGCCTTCACCTATGGCGCTCCCCCCCACGCAGGCATCGCCCCCGGTGTGGACCGCATGGTGATGCTGCTGGCCGGTGAGGACTCCATCCGGGAGATCATCCCCTTCCCCATGAACAAGAACGCCCAGGACCTGATGATGGGCGCCCCCTCCTTCGTGGACCCCAAGCAGCTGGACGAGCTGAACATCGTCTGCGTGGAGCAGGAAGAAGAATAAACACCTTTGGCCGGAGAAAAGCAGGTGCTTTTCTCCGGCCAATTTGTTTTTACGAATCAAGAGAAATTGATCGTCTAACCGCCCAGGTTCCGGCTTACCAGCCTGGTGGGGACGCTTCCCGCTGGGGGTTTCTTTTGAGCGGGCAAAAGAAACCAAAA